>Ga0272449_1000309_pt1 | contig 59360 bp, 59 predicted proteins | sample YNPCB0241_FD_198679 | JGI IMG/M metagenome (GOLD analysis project Ga0272449, IMG submission 198679) | Hot spring sediment microbial communities from Yellowstone National Park, WY, United States - YNP-CB-024-1 | ecosystem: Environmental > Aquatic > Thermal springs > Hot (42-90C) > Sediment...
TGTTGAGAACTTAAAATGAATTGATCCCTGGCGTGTCTTAATCTTTGTTCTCCAATCCTTAATTCTCTTTCTCTTTTGGCTAAAGCAATAACTTTTTCTTTTAGTTTTTCTTCTTTGTAGACAGATTTGAGTAAGAAATAAGCAAAAAGAAGAAAGAAAAAGAAAACAAAAAGAGATAAAAACCTCAAAAGATTAGGTGAAAGAACAGGACCAATAAAAACAAATATTCCTAAAACAATCCCCATTGCTCCAACCAACATCTCAGTTAAAATCACCTTAATTTCAAAGAGATGGTATTTTAAAAGAGCAAAGGCGACTAACAATACGCCAAACACGACAAAAATATTTCCGTACGGTGGAATAAGAATGTTATACCATAAAAAATAATTAGTAGATCCCCCTATAAAACCAATTCCAGTACCAAGAAGAAAATATTTTATTTGTTTTTTTCTTGTTATTTCTTTTGTTTCTTTTAATGATTTTAGTAACAGAAACCAGCCATAAGCCACAAAGAGAAAAAACATTAAAAGAAAAGGGCCGTAAAAAATTCCTGGTTTTGGCCAGAACGGAAAAAACAATGCTGGTTCAACTCTATTTACAAAATAAGGGGTGAAATCTAATATTAAAAATAGAAACGATAAGAAATAACCAACATAAATAACTTTTTTATATTTTTTAAAAAGATTTAGAAAACTAACAATAAAATGGAAATAAAAAATCGGAATAAAAATAGCGCCTGCCATTAAAACTCTTGACCAAAATAGAGCTGAGACAGAATCTTTTGAAATTTGCCAAAAGAAATAACCAAAACTCCAAAAAGCCACCGAAAGAAAATATAAAACAAAAGGATTTGTTGGATATCGTTTTCTTGCTTTTAAATAAGTAAAAATTCCAAGAAGAAAACTAGAAATAAAATTAAATAATCCAGAAAAAGCAAAATATGAAATCATATTTTTTTACATTCTGCAATATAATGAATCTTTAATGGTTCTTGATAAAAGGAACAATGATTTAAAGAAAATCCTCCCAAAGAAAGAATTTGGGCAAGTTCTTTTGGTTTTCGATAAATCATCGGCCAGTTTATAACTTCTTTTAAGAAAAAACTTTCGGGATTTGGAGAAATTTGGCTGACTAAAAAAATTCCTTCTTTTTCTAAAACTTGATAGATAGAATTTATTAATTTTACTGCTTTTTCAAATGGTCGATATTCTAAAAATCCAACCATTTCAATTAAGTTTGGTTTAAAATCCTTTCCAATTTCAATTATAGCGCTTGCTGTTTTATTTACCAGGGTTATTTGATTTTCTACACCTTTTTCTTGAGCTAACTTTTTAGAATGTTCAAGAGCGCTGGGGTCTAAATCAATTAAAAGAGCTTTGGTTAAAATTCCTTGCTCTTTTGATTTTTTAATAATTTCTATTATTCCTTGAGCTGAACCCGAGGCAATAGAAATTAATCGAACCTCTTTTTCTTTTTTTGAAATTTCCTTGATGTTTTTTAATAATAAAAATTTTACCAATCTTAATCTATTCCTAACTGCTTGGGCGTTTTTAATATTTAACCAAAAATCACTGAATGCGCTTTCGCTTCCAAAACAATAATTGTAGATAATATCCAAGGCCTTCCAACTTGTTGCGTTTTCTTTTACCTCTCGGCAATTTTTACTTACTCCATCAATAAAATAAAAATTATATTTTGGTTTTGGAATAATCTTTTTTTTTAAATATACATAAAACGCAATGATCAAAAAAATAGGGGCAAACAAAGAATAAAACGACTTTTTCTCAAAATTTATTTCTGGCAATTTTTCAAAGTTAATTTTTAAAAAATTAGAATCTTTTTTATTACTCATTTAGCTAAATCCATTTTAAAAAAATAAAAACTCCCCTTTGGGAGTTTAGAATTCTTTAACCTTTTTAACCTTTTGATTTTGTTCTGAAAAAGTCATTATATTATTATTAAAAATTTAAAAACATTGTCAAGTGGCAAAAACAAAATTATAGATTTTTAGACCTTTTTAAATTTTTAATTAATTGTCAAACTAAAAGAATGATCAAATTAAAAAATTTTTCCTTAATTTTAAGGCCTTAAAAGAAAATATTATTTGCGACCGATTTTTTTACTCTTCTTCGACTTCGATTGCTGAAACAGGACAAGAATCTTTTGCTTCAATAATTTTTTCTGAAAATTCTTCGAAATTGACATTTTTAGCATGCGACTTTCCATCTTCGCCAATCTCAAAAACCTCAGGACAAATACTGGTACAAAGACCGCATCCGATACATTTATCATTAACATTTACCTTTTTTACTTTTGCCATTTTTTTAAATTTTGTTTTCAATTTTTTGAGCGACCTTTAACAGGGCTAAAATAAAAGCGCATTTTCGAGGATGAATCTTTTTCTTTTGATAAAGTTCCCAAAATCTCTCAAAATTTTTCACCATTTTTAATTTTAACATTTTTTCGACTTTTGCGCTCGACCACTTCTCTCTTTTTTTGTTTTGAAGCCACTCGAAATAAGAAACAATAACACCACCAGCGTTGGCTAAAATATCTGGCATTTGTAAAATTCCCTTCTTTCTTAAAAATTCATCGACAGTCAAATCAACGGGTGAATTTGCCATCTCAACGATAATCTTCGCCTTGATGTTTTTCGCATTTTTTTTGTTAATCACGTTTTCCAAAGCAGCAGGAACCAAAACATCAACCTTTAAAGACAACAGCTCTTCGTTGGAAATCTTTTTTTCAGCGGGAAATTGAGAAAGCGATTTTTTTGATGTTAAAAATCTTTCTATTTCAAAAGGATTGAGACCCTTTGAAGAAAAAATGCCTCCTGATATGTCGGAAATCGCTAAAATTTTAAAACCCCTTTCAAAGGCAAACTTAGCAAAAAAAGAACCAACATTTCCAAATCCTTGAATCGCCAAAGTTGGAAAAGAAGAAAAATTCAATTTTTTTAAAAGCGCTTCTAATAAAAAAACGCCGCCCAAGCCCGTTGCCTCTCTTCTTAAATTCGAACCGCCAAAATTCAAGGGCTTTCCAGTAAAAACAGCTAAATCTTTCTTTCCAGTAATTCTTTGGTATTCTTTTAACATCCAAAGCATAATTTTTTCGTTCGTCCCTAGATCAGGAGCAGGCACATCAAGATCAGGACCTAAAAAAGGATAAATTTTTTGAACAACAAGAGAAGAGATTTTTTTTAATTCTTTTTCAGAAAAAAGATTGGGGTTAATTTTTAAACCTCCCTTCCCTCCGCCAAAGGGTAAATTGGAAAGAGCGCATTTTAAAGTCATTTCCAAGGCCAAAATACTAATAATCTCTTCGCTCACTTTTTCTGAAAAACGAATTCCGCCTTTATAAGGACCCAGGGCATTGGAATGTTGAACCCTCAGGCCTTCTAAAAAAATCACTTTATTATTTTCTCTTTTAAAAGGAATGTAAAATTTTAAAATTCGGTCTGGTTTTTCTATTTTCTCTAAAATAAAATTCTTTAATTTTAAAAAAGACGCTGCCTCTTTAATCCTCTTTTGAAAAACTTGATATTTTTCTTCCATTTTTTTAAATAATTTTCAAATTATAAAAAATTACCAAAATTATTTCAAGATTTAATCTTTTTTCTAAGTTTTCTCAATTTGTTTTTTTTAATTTTTCTTCCAAGTATCTCAAAAATTTCAGATAATAAGCCCGGAAATTAGGAAAGTTAGCTCTTTGTTCTTCGTTTGAGGGTTTTTCAAAAATTGAAAGCAACTCTTTTTTTGCCATATTAAAATAATCAAAAACTCTTTGAGAAAAAACTTTTTTTCCTTCTTCTGAATCAATACTTTCAACCCATTCTTCAATTTTAAAAAGTATCTGATCCAATTGCCGACGGTATTTTTCAGGATTCAAAATAGTATGCCATTCTAACGGCGAAAAAGTATGCCATTTAAAGGGCGAATACTCACAAGTAAAAGGCAAAAAAATACCATATTTCAAAGCTTGACAATACTGGGCAAAGCAATTATGATCAAAAATTTCTTTTAAACGTATAACTTCTTCAAAGGCAAATGGAGGAGAAAAATCTGGTTCTTGAGCCCTTATTTTTTCGAATATTTTTTGGAATTTTTCGCTCAAAAATGGCAACGCAGTCAAGAGTTCTAATTTTTCATCCCTATAACGATCCAACATTTCCCTTTGTTCATACGAAACTTTGTCGTCTTCTAATTCCATTAATTTCCAATCCAAATCATAAATTTCTTCCCAAAAAAAATTAGCCAAATCAAAAAGGTTTTGACGTTGGTATTCTTTCAACTCTTCTTTTCCGATCAAAAAATCTAAATATCTAAACAATCTCTCTCTTTGTCTTACTTCTATCTGAATTGTCAAAACAGGAGGATATCTATGCTCCATTACTTCATTTTGAAAATAATAAAAAAATTCCGCTCTTTTAATAGTTAAACCAAGATATTCTAAAGAAGGATATTTTTGATTCATTAAACGAGCATCATTTTCTGCTTCCTCTAATAAAGAACGCCATTCTTTTTCATCTAATAAAGCATCTAATAAAGAAGTGGGTGGGGTTGAGCCAAAATAACATTTTAAATAAAACTCATTTTTCTTTTTTAATTCCTCTAAAATAGGAGAAAGATTAAATTCTTCAAAAATTTCTCTTTCTTTTTCTTCTTCAATTTTCTTTTCTTCTTCTCTTTTAAATTCTCTTTTCTCTCCTTCCATTTTTTATTATAAAATTTTATCTCAAAATTGAGACAATCTTCTTGTTTTCACTGTTAAATTCTCAATATAACCTTTCTTTTTTTTGCCAATGCCAACTAAATCATCATGATAATTTAATAAGATAAAAGCCCCTTCTTTGCAATTTATCTCTTTTGCTCCCAAAACATTAAAACCAAGGAGAAAATTTCTTAATGATTGTTCGTCCAAAAAAGCAATGTTCTTTTTTGCACTCAAAACAACCATCTGACCACCCTCTAAACTTAAAAGAATTTTATCGTTTCTTTTCAATTCTCCAAAAAAGAGTCCGAGCGAAAAGAAAGGAATTTTTAAAAAATAATCTTTTTTCTCTTCTATTTCTTTCGAAGATAAAAAAATTTTATTTTCTTTCAAAAAAAGAGCAACATTTTCAAACGAAAGGTCAGCTCCGTATTCTTTTTTCAAAATCTCTTTTATTTTTAATTTTTCCTCTCTTTTTAAAAACTTAACTTGCATACAAAAAAACCTTCGGTTTGATAATCGAAGGGATAAATTCTAGCGCATTTTCGAATTTCAAAAGAAAATGCTTTTTCCTGATACCCCAAAATCCCAGGATGAAAATTAATCCCTTTTATTTTTATTTCTTCAATCTTCAGGGGCAATTTTTTTATTGCCCAATCGATTACTTCTTCGTTTTCTCGAGGATCGAGCGAACAAGTTGAATAAACAATCGTTCCTCCTTTTTTTAAACAAGAAAAAGCAGAATTTAAAATTGTCTTTTGTAAATGAACTAATTTTTTAATCAATCCTTCCTCTAAACTTAACAAAATTGACGGATTGGAAATAAAAGTACCGCTACCTGAACAAGGAGCATCTATCAAAATTTTGTCGAATTTCAAGCCAGTTTTAAAAAACAACCTTCCGTCAAAATTGGTTAAAACCGTGTTTAAAACACCGCATCGTTGTAAATTTCCTTTTAAAATTGCAATTCTTTTTCTCTTGGGTTCATTAGCAAAAATAATGCCTTGGTTTTTCATCATTTGAGCCATTTGAGTTGTTTTAGCGCCGGGCGCGGCGCATAAATCTAAAATTATTTCACCTGGTTTTGGATCCAAAACCAAAACAGGCAAAAGACTGCTGGCATCTTGAACAAAAAAATAACCTAAAAAATGCTCGAGCGTCTTTCCCAAACTTTTTTCTGATTTCACAAAAAAAGCATCCCGAAACCAGGGGACCTCCTCTAAAAGAAAACCTTTTTTCTCTAACTTTTCTTTTAGTTTTGAACTTTCAATTTTCAAGGTATTCGTTCGAATCGCTCTTTGATATCCTTTTTTTAAAGATTCCTGAAGTTTTAAAAGGATTGAGTTTTCAAGATAAAAAAAATTTTTTTCAAACAATTCTATCATTTCAAAAATCTTTTAAAAAAGAAAAGGGTCAAAATAATGCCCAAAAAAACCATAAAAGAAATTTTCAATTGCAAACCAAAAGTAAAAATCAATGGTTCTAAATTAAGAACAATAGGGTTAAAACCGAAAGTTTTTTCAATAGTAAAAACATCTTTTATTTTTTGATTTTCGGGAAAAAGAAGAAAAATAACTTTTGATAAAAACGTTCCTAGAATGACACCACCAACAATGACACCGAGAAAGAAAAAAATATTTTTTGACATTTTATTGATAAACGATTTGAAAATTCTCGTAACCTTCTACCCGATTTTCCTCCTTGACCTCTATCTTTTCAACTCTGGCAAAACGAGGACCTTTCTTCATCAATTCAATCATCAATTTTAAAGAATTTTCCTCTCCTTCCAAATGACTTTCAACAGACCCATCTTCCAAGTTTTTGACCCAACCTTTTAAACCCAATTCCTCTGCCTTCCTTTTTGTCCAAGAACGATAACCAATTCCCTGAACAAAACCAAAAACCCTTACTTTTACGCTTTTTATCATTGTTTTTTGATTCTATCTTTATTTTATCTTAAAAACAACAAAGCATCAAATTAAAAGATATTAAATCTAATCCCATCAAAAAAATCTTTTTATCTCTTTTTTAGTACTTAAACTAAAATTTCTCTATTATCTTACCAAATTTAATTTGTAAAGTAGAGAAAACCTCAAGAATTCTCCCGCTGAACTTTTCGCTCGCCAAAATTTTTTTTAAATTTTCTCCAGAAGCAAAAATTGAAAAGTTTTTAAAATTCTTTATCTCTGAAAAATTTTTAATAGTAAAATAGCTCAAAAATACCAAAAAGTCAGGTTTAGTGGACGGTGTAGGATTTGAACCTACGACCTCTGCAATGTGAGTGCAGCGCTCTGCCGCTGAGCTAACCGTCCATTTTATAATTTATCATATTTTCTCTTTTTCAAAAATGGTTTAAAATATATCTAAAATGAATATCTTTGAATTTTATTTTAACCCCAAGGAAACAAAAAAAAATATCTTTTGCCAGCATTTTTCTTTTTTGCCCAAAAACCTCTACGAAGAAAATATCGGTCCTTTCTTTTTGTTCGTCTCTTTCAAATTCTTTTCTCCTAAAGAAAAATTGTTTTTAGAAGAGTTTTTAAGATTCTTTAAAAAAGAATTTTTTAAAAATCAGAAAAATCAACTGACGGTCTTTAAAGATATTCTAAAAAAAGTAAACTACTTTTTAGAAGAGAAAACAAAAGAAGGCATTCCTTTATTGGGCAATCTTCAGTTGGCGATCATTAATTTTAAAAAACAAAATTTCATTTTCTCAAAAATCGGAAGCATTGATTTTTTCCTTTTAAGGAATAAAAAAATTTTTGACTTAGCCAAAAAAATCAAAATTAAAAAAAGAGACAAAATCATCTCTCCTTTTTTTAATTATATTTTTTTAGGGAAAATTCTCAAACACGATCTCTTGTTTGTCATGAACGATTACCTCGCCGATATCTTGACAAAAGAAAAAATTTTAGAAGAGACAAAAAAACAAACTTCTTTCTCTGAAACTGCTTTCCGAAAAATCCTCCATTCTAAAAAAGAAAAATTAAAAAAGGCAATGGGACTCTGCGTTGTCTTTGATTTCTCTTCTGGTTTCGAACAAAAAGAAGAGCCGATCTCTCGGCTCCTCTCTTTTATCAAAGAATTCGAGCTCCCTTTTTTCTTCTATGAATATTTAGAAAAATTCAAAGAAAAAAAGGAATTAATCTTAATCTTTCTTTTTCTCTTTGTTCTTTTTCTTGGTTTAATTCTTTTTTCCTAATTCTAAAAAAATTATTTTAGCTCCACTCTGGCACCGACCGCTTCTAATTTTTTCTTCATTTCTTCTGCTTCTTCTTTTTTCACGTTTTCCTTGACTACCTGAGGACCGTTGGCTGTCGCATCAACTAAATCCTTGGCTTCTTTCAATCCTTTATTCGTTAAATCCTTAACAATCTTTATCACCTCAATCTTTTTATCGCCAGCAGAAACCAAAACCACTGAGAAAAATTTCTTTTCTTCACCAGCTTCTTCTTTCTTTTCTTGACCAGCAACAGCACCGCTTGGTGGCATCATCATTGTCGGCATACTCGAAACGCCAAATTTTTTCTCTAAAACCTTCACTAATTCGGCCAAATCAATCGCTGACATCTTTTCGATCTCTTCAACGATTTTTTTAAATTTTTCTGGAACCTGAATTTCTTCTTTTTCTTCTGCCATTTTTTTTATTGTTCTTTTTTGACCTTTATTTGGGATAAAACGAAAACGAATTTTTCTAAATTACCAGAGAGAACCTTTCTCAACCCTAATATTGGCCAAGAAAGCGCAAAAACCAACCTTCCCAAAGTTTCTGATTTTGAAGGCAGGTTTTCTAACTCCTTGATTTTCTCTATTGAAAGAAAATCTGTTTTTAAAAAACCTCCAAGAATTTTAATATTCTCTTCTTCTTTTTCAATTTGACCAAATGCCTTCAAGGGTAGAATTTCATCTTGAAAACCGAACAAAAAAGCCAATTGCCCTTTAAAAGAATCGAAATCAAAAGGAAGGTTTAGTTTTTTAAAAACAATCTTAGCTAACGTTTTTTTAAAAACTTTTATTTCGCCTCCCAATTCTTTGATCTTTTTTCTTAAAAGGTTCATCTTTTCTGTTTTTACTTTCGCAAAATCAAACAAAAGAACAATCTTTTGCTCTTTCATTTTTCTTTCCAATTCTTCAATTTGTAATTTTTTCTTTTCTTTTGAAAGTGGCATAAATTTAAAAAGAGGTTTCAAAAACCTCCCGCTTTTTTGCCTCGGGAGGATTTACTTTTATACCTCCGGTCTTTGGCCTTTGAAAGCTTCTAATAATCTTATTATAACATATTTTTCCAGAAAAAATCAAGATCAGAAAGAAAAGAAGAATCTTGAAGAGTAATAACATTGCCATCACAAACAATCTTTTCTTTTGAAATTATGGCTCCTTTTTCTTTCAAAACCTCAATTCCTTTCTTATCAAAAGAAGAACTCCAAACCGTTGCCTTTTTTCCTTTTAAAATACCTGCTTTGGCAAAAATAACCGGTGCCAAGGAAAGGCCAATGATTAATTTTTTCTTTTGAAAAAATTTTTTAATCAATGAATACAAATTTTCATTATCAAAACTTTTTAGCGAAAAAGGAGAACAAACGATTAAAAGGTCAAAATGATTTTCGTTGACCTCTGAGATTGAAAAATCTACCTTTACTTCATTTCCGCTAGCTCCCATTGCCCAACCCTTTTTAAAAGAAGCGATTTTTGTTTCAATTCCTCTTTTCTCTAAAAAATTTTTTAGATTAAAAAATTCCTCGTCATTAAAATTGTGAAAATCTAAAACGATTAAGGCTTTTTTCATTTTTTTGTAAAAAACAACTTCCTTGAAAACAAGGAAGTTGCAAAAAAGGGATCCAAACTTTTAAAAATGCTTAAAGAAAAATCATTCCTTGACTCTTAAATCTTTTATCTTTGATGTTTTTAACAAAGTTCTGGTTGGGGTATTAAAAACAAGAAAAACCCTTCCTTCTTTCTCTAACTTCATTCTTAAGGTCGATCCTTTCGGATCTGAAATCTCTTGAATTTGCCCTTCTTCTCGAAGATTATTTATTGCCCTTAAAATAATCCTCAAAACGAAATTCCGCTCGCATCGGCGGTCCCTCTCCAGACATATAAAAGAAATATGCTTTGTTCCCTTCTGTCTCAAAACGACCATTTTCCCCAAACTCAATCAAAACCCGTTCCATAAAAAGCTCCTTTTAAAGTAAGTTTTAAAAAGAACCTGTGTCCTGCTTTTATTATATGGATTAAAAACAAAAAATCAACAAAGAAAATTTTAAAATTGGGTTTTTAATAAAAATTTTATTAAATTAACTAGAAAAATTAATCTTTCTGCCGTTTTCAAAAAAAGTGAATTTATATTTTGTTAATCTCTTTAACAACAATTTAGGAGGAACGCAAGCTTCTGGAGCAAAAACTCCAAAATTATTGATCTCTCTGTATTTAACCATTTCAGCAATCAAAGCAGCAGGAAAAGCAGTGTCAATATTACAGCCAGCGCTTTCCCATCCTTTTAAAGGCGGAACGATACATTCCATCAAGATTATTTTTCTCTTTCTTTTTTTACTACCCCTCACTTCCACCCACAAATTCTCCCATTCTTTGTATCCGCGGGGGATTTTCATTCTCTTTAAAACTTGGGCAAAAAAACGTACGGGAACAATTTCTTTCCCCTCGAAAAAAATTGGTTTTTTTTGAGCCAGAGTGAAGGATTCCAACAACTTGATCACTTTCTCTGAATGGCTCGGAAAACCTGCAAAAAAACGTACGTTTTTCAGTCCCCAGGATTTAAAATATTTAAAAAAAGTGTAAGTTTCTGGATGATCAGCCAAAAAAATTCTCTGAATCCCAACTTGTCGAAATTGTCTCGTTCTAATCGTTTTTGAAGGTTTGATATATCTTAATTGACCTGATTTAAAATAAGGAGCGCGTTGAGTGTACTCATCAAGAATACTTTCGATCGAAAAAGGAACAACAAATTTTTTTATGTTCGAAGTCCAAGCAAAACCTACATCAATAGATTTAATCGAATCAAATTTTCGAGAAATAAAAGAAAGCATCACATTACCAATTCCTGGTACCGAACCGCAACCAGTAATCGCGATGATTTTGTTTTTTTTGAATTCGTTGTGCAATTTAAATTGCTGAATTGTTGTTTTGAAATCTGACCCTAAATCAATACAATTTTTTTTCGTCAACAAACAAGCACGTGTAATCAAAAAATTCCAATCTGACTCCACGCAATTAATAACAATCTTGCAAGAAGAACGTTGTAAAAAACCCAAAAGCCTATCAAAATCCCTAACGTCTAAAAAAGTAAAGCGAATGTTTTTATCGTATTTTGATAAAAAATAATTAACTCTCGTATTTGAGATATCAGCGGTCAAAAGAGAATATCCTTTTTCCAATAAAAAACGACAAAGAATTGAACCTTGAATGCCGTCAGCTCCCAAAACAATAAAATCTTCTTTCATCTTTCTTATTTTAACAGATTTTCAATTTTTTTTCGTTTCGTTATAATAAAAAATGATCCTCATTGTCGGTTTGGGCAATCCCGGTCGCCAATTCGAAAAGACAAGGCACAATCTGGGCTTTCGGGTTTTAGATTATTTACAAAAAAAGTGGTCTTTTCCTTCTTTTCTTTTGAAAAAAAATCTTTTTTCTTTAATCTCGAAAGGAAAGTTTCTTGAAAAGGAGGTTATTCTGGCAAAACCTCAAACCTTTATGAATTCATCGGGAAAGGCAGTAAAAAAGATTAAAACAAAATTCAAATTAAAAACCGAAAATATCATTGTCATTCACGATGAAATGGATTTACCCTTGGGAAAAACAAAGCTCTCTTTTGGAAAGGGATCCGCTGGTCACAAAGGGGTTTTATCGATTATCGAAGCTTTAAAAACAAAAGATTTTTTTCGTTATCGAATCGGTATTGGAAAGAAAAAAAAAGAAAACTTTGTTTTAGAAAAATTCTCCAAAGAAGAAGAAAAAATTTTAAAAGAAACAATCAAGAAACTTATTTTTGATTTAGAAAATCGTCTCCAAAAAAATCTGGTATGAAAGAAATTTTAATCTGCGCTGTTTTACCATATTTCCTGGAAAGAGACAATCTTTGGATTGAAAAAAATATCGAGAAATTGAAAGAAATAAAAAAATGGCAAAAATTTTTTGAAAAGAATTTACTTTTTTTAAAAGAAAACTTAAAAATAAAATTATCGGACCTTTCTCAAAAAATTGAAGAAATGGGATATGAAAGAGTTTGGAATCTGGAAACGATCGGCCAATTTGCAATAAAAGGTGGCATTTTAGAAATCTTTCCGATTAATTCTCTTTATGGTTGGCAAGTTGAATTTTATGGAAACAGAATCGAAAAGATTAAAAGATTAGAAATAAAGATTGAAAACGAAAAAAAAGAAAAAGAAATCTTAAAAGAAAAACTAAAAAAACAAAACCTCTATTCTGACATTAAAAACTTAAAAGAAGGAGAATTCGTTGTTCATTTAAACCATGGTATTGGCATTTATCGGGGCAAAAAAATTATCAACAAAAGAGAGTACCATCAAATCGATTATAAGGGCGGGGATAAAATTTTCGTGCCCGTAAACCTAGAAAAGAAAATCAGTCGTTATATTGGTTTTAAAAAACCCGTCATTTCTAGTTTAGATACAAATTTTTGGCAAAAGACAAAAAATAAAGTAAAAAAGGAAACGGAAAAAATCGCAAAAGAATTGCTCGAGATTTACAAAAAAAGAGAATTGAGTGAAAGAAAAAAATTCCTTCCTGACGACGAAATTATTAAAGCCCTCGAAGAATCCTTTCCCTATCTGGAAACGCCCGATCAAAAATTCGCGCTTTCAAAAATAAAAGAAAAAATGGAAAATGAAAGGAAACCATTAGATATTCTTGTTTGCGGAGACACGGGTTTTGGAAAAACAGAAATCGCTCTCCGGGCAATGGCAAAATGCGCTATTTCTGGTTTTCAATCTGCTTTGATGGCGCCAACGACTATTCTCGCTTATCAACATTATTTTCTCTTTAAAGAAAGATTAAAAAAACTACCGTTTAATATCGCTCTTTTAACCGGAAAAAAGAAAAGGGGCGAAGGGAAAACGATTAAAGAAATAAAAGAAGGAAAAATCGAAATGATTATTGGCACCCATCGAATTTTATCGCCTGATATTTCGTTTAAAAATTTGGCTCTTTTGATTATCGATGACGAACATAAATTTGGTGTTCGACAAAAAGAAAAAATAAGAGAAATTCATCCTCATGTTGATGTCATTTCTTTGTCAGCAACACCCATTCCCCGAACTCTTTTTTTAGCCCTTTCTTCTTTTAAGGATATCATTCTTTTAAAAACACCTCCTCTTCAAAGAAAGCCAGTGAAAATTTTTGTCAAACCTTTTTCTTTAGAAATTGTAAAGGAAGCAATAGAAAATGAAATAAAAAGAAAAGGCCAGGTTTTTTATCTTCACAATCATATTTTAACGATCGAAAAAACAAAAAATGATTTAGAAAAACTTTTTGAAGGAAAAATCAAATTCGATTTTATTCATAGCAAATTAAAAGAAAAAGAAATCGTTCAAAAAATGATTAATTTTCGGGAGAGAAAAATCGACCTTCTGGTTACGACAACCATCATTGAAGCAGGCATCGATTTTCCTAATGCCAACACTTTAATCGTTGCTGACAGCACGAAATTGGGATTAAGCCAACTTTATCAGTTAAAAGGCAGGGTTGGACGTTCTTTACAACAGGCCTTTGCTTATTTTTTGTACCCTCAAAAAATCGGAAAAAAAGCAAAAAAAAGGTTAAAAATTCTAAAAAAAGCAAAAGATCTGGGTGCTGGCTATGAAATCAGCTTAAAAGACCTTCAAATGAGAGGCGCTGGCAATATTTTAGGAAAAGAACAGTGGGGAAATATCAATCGAGTGGGCCTAAACCTTTACTGTCAGATGCTAAACGAAAGCCTAAAAAAGGAAATTTAAAGACCTTGTTAAAATAAATTACAAGAAAAAATAATTTTTCTATTAGTTTTTTCAGAACAAGGGAACCTAAAAAAAGAAAGAAGGTAGAAAATGGAAATGAAATTTCTAGATCTCGGCTCTTTCACATATCCTGAAACTCCCATGGGTCGTTTCCTCGCTCAGCTAAGATATGATGAATGTATCATTGATTCCATTACTTACGCTATCTTATCAGAGCTCGCCTTCCAAATAAAAAAAGTTACTCTTTTCTTGGCTAAAAACACTCAAAAAAATACTTTTCCCGAAGCACAACTGGCTGGAATTCAAGAATTGGTCCTTCTAAGAAAAGAGAGTTTTCTTGAATTTCCTATTTGCGCTCCCGGTGCCCCAAAAATTTTCTGCCCTTTCCATCCAAAAGATCAACTCTTTCTGACCTCCAGTGATCTAAAACCAGATTTAAGATCAATCTGGTCTTAAAGCCAAAAATCGATTCTGAAGATTGGATTCTTCTAAAAAAATAAAAAGAACCTGCCAGTATCCAGTCTGACGTGCGTTGCGTCGGGTTTTTTTTGTAATTAAACCCTATTGATAAATTCTAATTTTTTTTGCTAAATTAAAAACAGTCCCTTTAGTTCTTTTAAATCTTTTTAAACCCCCTTTCAAGAAAGGAGAGAGTAATGAAGGTAAAGAATGTAGATTTATTGGTTGTTTTAGGATCCCAAATTATTCAGGAAGAAAATGGGGTATGGAAACCAGCAGAACACACAACCATGAAGATAAAAGCAGCTGTTATTTGTTGGAAAGAAAATTATCAGAGAAATTTTTCGTTTCAGGCGGATACAATGTAGGAATTAGGTATAATCCAAAACAAATTCTACAACCGCCTAATTTTAGTTTTGAAGCCCTCGCCAAAGCAAGATGGTTAGGTCCCTCTGAGGCACAAATTATTTGTGAGGAAATGGTTAAAAAAGGCGTTCCTCAAGAAAAAATTTTCCTCGAGGAACTCTCGACAACGAGTAAAAAAAATGCGGAAATGCTTCGAACCGTTCTGAAAAGAACAACATTTCAAGGAATAAAAAAAATAGGGATAATGAGCCTTTTGTACCATCTCCAAAGGGTTGCCTCTCTCTTTAAAGAAAGGATCCCAGAAGTGGATTTTTTGTTGGCCGAAGATCTCTTGGCTATGGATGGCAAAGTAGGTCGCGTGGTGAATTTCTATCAAAGTCCCCGCGGCGGTCAAGAATGGCCTTATGAAAAAATCAGAGAAATCCTTTCTCTTGGAAGAAGTTTAAAAGAAATGCTTTAAACCTTCTTTCTTCTTCTTTCTTTCAACAGTTTTTTTACGCTCCACAAATGTGGAACGTTTCTTGCAAACTCCTTTCACGCTTACTATTTCAAAAAATAAAATTTTCTGGTAAATTCTTTAAATGGAAACAATTAAAGAAATTTGTCTTCAAGATCCGGATTATCCTCTTTTTTTAAAGAAAATAAAAAACCCGCCAAAAAAATTGTATTATCTGGGAAAGATAAAAAGAGAAGAAGAATGTTTTGCCATTGTCGGAACCCGAAGGCCAACGCCTTATGGCAAAGAAGCAACTCTAAAAATTGCCAAAAAATTGGCGCTTTCAGGATTAACGCTTGTTTCTGGTTTTGCGCCAGGTATTGATACCATCGTTCACAAAACAGCTTTGGAATTGAAAAAAAGAACGATAGCTGTTTTGGGAACAGGTCTTGATAAAAAATCAATCTATCCCAAATCAAACCTTTATTTAATAGAAAAAATATTAGAAAATCAAGGTTGTCTTCTTTCTGAATTTCCCCCTCAAATGAAAGGATCAAAATTCACCTTTCCCAAAAGAAACAGAATTATTGCTGGCCTTTCTTTGGGGGTTTTAGTTGTTGAAGCAAAAGAAAAATCTGGCGCCCTGATTACTGCTAATTTTGCCTTTCAAGAAAAAAGAAAAGTTTTTGCTGTGCCGGGTTCTATCTTTTCAGAAAATTCAAAGGGATGCCATCTTTTAATCCAAAAGGGCGCCCTACTCATTCAAGATGGCAAAGAAATTTTAAAAGAATTAAACATCGAAGAGAAAAAAAATTCTGAAAATTTTTCTTTTAGCGACAGAGAAAAATTAATCTGGGAGATTCTCTCTGAGGGCGAGAAGGATTTAGAAGAAATTATCAAACAAACAAAACTGCCTGCCTTTGTTGTTTTATCTCTGATTTCAAAATTGGAAAGCCAAGGAAAGGTCAAAAATCTGGGAGGAAATATTTTTTCCCGGGTTGATTGATTCAAAAAATGAAACTTGTTTTAGTTGAAAGTCCAACAAAAACAAAAACGATTCAAAAAATTTTAAAAAACGGCTTTGAAATTATGGCCACTTATGGCCATATTAGGGATTTACCGAAAAACACCTTTGGCATCGATGTCGAAAATAATTTCTTGCCAAAATATCAAATAATAAAAAAAGCCAAAAAAAATCTTGGAAAGATTAAAAAAGAAATCAAAAAAGCAGAAACAATTTTTCTTGCCACTGATCCTGATCGAGAAGGAGAAAAAATCGCTTTTGATATTGTCGAAACCTTCAAAATTCCTGAAGAAAAATACCAACGGATTGTTTTTCATGAAATTACGCCCCGAGCAATAAAAGAAGCGCTCGAAAATCCTCGAAAAATTGACCTAAAACTCGTTTCTGCCCAGGAAACAAGGAGATTGCTCGATCGAATCGTTGGTTATAAAATATCTCCTTTTTTATGGAAAAAAATCGCAAAGAAGCTTTCTGCTGGTAGAGTCCAATCTGTTGCTTTACAACTCATCGTTGAAAGAGAAAAGGAAATTAAGAATTTTATTCCCCAGGAATACTGGACGATCGAGGCCTGGTTTGAAAAAAACAAAATCGCTTTCAATTCTATCTTAACAGAGAAGGATAATAAAAAAATAGAAAAATTAGAAATTAAAAGCGAAAAAGAAGCGAACGATATTTTATCAAGATTAAAAGGGGCAAGATTTTTTGTTTCTGGTTTAAAAGAAAAAGAGGTTATTAAAAATCCTTTTTTGCCTTTTATTACCGCGACCCTTCAACAAACATCGTTTCTTAAATTTCGCTGGTCAGCAAAACAAACGATGAAAATCGCCCAATCTCTTTTTGAAAAAGGCTTTATTACTTACCATCGCACCGATTCCTTTTCTCTCTCAAAAGACGCTCTTTTAAAAGCAAAAGAGTACATTTTAAAAAATTTTGGAGAGAATTTCTGGCAAGAAAGAATTTTTAAGAAAAAATCAAAACTTAGCCAAGAAGCCCACGAAGCCATTCGACCCACTGATGTTTTTCAAGAACCAGAAAAATTAAAAGATATTTTGGAAAGAAAAGAATTTCTTTTGTATGAACTTATTTGGCAAAGGTTCCTTTCTTCTCAAATGAAAAGTGCTGTTTTTAAAAATACTAAAGTAAAAATTTCGGCAGAAAATTTTACTTTTGAAGGCCAAGGTCAAATTTTAAAATTTGAAGGTTTTTTAAAGGTTTATCCTTTAAAACTCAAAGAAAAAGAACTTCCAGAATTAAAAATCGGTGAAGAATTAAAACTCTTAAAAATCGAAAAAAAACAACATTTCACCCAACCGCCTCCGCGTTATAACGATGCTTCTTTAATAAAAGAAATGGAAAAAAACGGTATTGGAAGGCCATCGACATATGCATCAATCATTTCTATTTTACAAGAAAGAAATTATGTTCAAAAAGACGAACAAAAAAGGTTCGTTCCCACAGAAATTGGTTTTTTGGTTTCAGATCTTTTAAAAAATCATTTTTCTGAAATCTTTAATTTACAATTTACAGCAAAAATGGAAGACGATCTCGATAAAATCGCCAACGGCCAGAAAGAAAAAAATGAAATTTTAAAAAATTTTTACGAATTTTTAGAAAAGAAAATAGAAAAAAAAGAAAAAGAAATCGAAGAAAAATACCTGCCCCAAATTGAAAACGAAAAAAAATGTAAATTGTGCGGAGCGCCCTTAGTTCTAAAATTTTCTCGTTATGGAAAATTTTATTCCTGCTCTAAATTCCCAAAATGTAAGTATTTAGAGCCCTTAGAAAAAAATTATCTTGGCGTTCAATGTCCCAAATGCGGAGGCCAAATCATAAAAAAAAGAACAAAAAAGGGAAAAATCTTTTATGGTTGTGAAAAATATCCAGAATGCGATTTTGCTCTTTGGGATCAACCCATTAATGAAAAATGCGATCTTTGCGGAAGTATTTTAGTGAAAACAAAAAAGAATGAAATTAAATGCTCGAATAAAAATTGCGAAAAACAAAGAAAAAATTAAACCCTTGACAAAATTTTATTCTTTGCTAAAAAGAAATATAATGAGCAGAAAAAATCAATCAAAAAAGATTTATAAAGTCATTATTTTGAAGGCCTCTCAAAAGATGGGAGGTTTTTGAATTAAGAAAAACAATCTTTCTTAATTCAAAAGCCTCTCATCGGGAGAGGCTTTTTAGCTCTTTTAGGGTTTGGTCTTTAGGGTAGAGGAGGAAGAAGCCATGTTTGTAAAGGAGGAAAAGTCATGGCGCAGGGAAAAGAGGACATGGTGGAACGAAAAGAGGACATGGTAGAAAGGGAGCAGACGAAGGAACTAGAAAAGAAGGGACAAGAGAAAAAGATCGAGCCAGAAGAAGAAAAGCTCTTCTTCTGGCAAGAGCTCTGGGAACAGTTCCGAATTAGTTAGGATAAGCTCTTTCGTCGGCTCGGCTGGGGGCAGGATGCCCCCTTTTTTTATTCGATTGCTAATCTCGATTTTGTGTGGTAAATTTATTTTATAGCAAAATTGCCGCGGTGCTGGAATTGGCAGACAGGTATCGCTCAAAACGATATGGAGCTTTGCTCCGTGAGGGTTCAAGTCCCTCCCGCGGCACTCTAAATAAAAAAAGTTTCATCTAAAATATTTTCTTTAACTCTTTTAAAAGAATTAATCTTGACATTACTGCCGATTAAAACACCTTTTTCAACAAAAACATTATCTGCCAAAAGACTGTTTTTGCCAATAGCGCAACCAAATTTTTTAAAGAGAATCTCTTCTTTTTTTCCTTTGACGATGGCAAAAAAATTTTTTTTCGCCCTTGCTCTTGGGTTTAAAACAACATTTTTTGATAGTTGGCAATTTTCTGCCAAAATCGAATGAGAAACAAAGGAAGATTGAACCTTGCAATCATCCTGAAATATAGAATTAATAATCTGGCTCCCAGAACCAATAAAATTTCTCGTCTCAAAATTATTCTTTCCTTCTAATACAACGCCCTGATCCAAAAAAGAGTTTTCTCCCAAATAACAAAAACCCTTTAAAAAAACATTGTCTAAAATTTTACAATTTTTCTCCGCAAAAATTTTTCCCTCAATCCTTGCTTTTCTTGAAATAAAAACATCAGGGGAAATTTTTTCTTTAAAATAATGACTAAAAATAAAATCGAGATAATAAAAAAGATCCCAAGGGTATTTTAAAAAAAACATTTTCTTTAAAGTTTTCACCAAAAAAGCTCCTTTTTCTTTTGCGTACAATGAAATTGCATGCATTAAAGAATAGGGATGACAAGGCACTTTTTTTAAATAAGAAAGAAAATCAAGAGGAAAAAAATAAAGACCCGTTGTCTGCCAACGCGAGGGTTCTCTTCCTTTTTTTGGTTTTTCAATAACATCCAAAACCTTATCCCCTTTTAATTTAAAAACGCCAAACTCCCAAGGTCTTTCTGTTAAACAACCCAAAAGCAAGATCCCCCTTTTTTTCTTAAAGGCCTCTTTGATCTTTGGTAAGAAAAAAAAACTATCAACCCTCTCTGCATTCAAAACAAAAAAAGGTTTTTTTAAAAACCTTTCTGCTTTTAAAACAGCGTCACCAGTGCCTAAGGGTTTTTTTTGAACGACAAATTTTAAAAAAGGAAAAAACTTTTTAATTTCTTTTTCTACAGTTTTTTTCTCATTCTGAACGATGATAATCTCTTTAATCCCTGATCTCAAAAGGCCAAAAACAGTGTACCACAACAAGGTTTTTCCAAAAATTTTAAATAAGGATTTATGCTTTTCATTCAAGGGCCAAAAACGCGAAGATTCACCAGCGGCCAAAATTACTGCTTGCATAATATAATTGGATTATACCAAAAAATAATAATTAGAAAATCTTTTAAAAGTGTTTTTGACAAAAAAATAATTTTTATTTAAAATAAAAAAGATGGAAAAAAAAGAAATTTTCTTAATCGAAGGTGGATATCCTTTAAAAGGCGAGGTTGAAATCTCTGGCTCTAAAAATGGGGCATTGGCTCTTATTGCTGGCGCTCTTTTGACCTCAACCCCTTCGATTTTAAAAAACATTCCTTTGGTTTCTGACGTCCTTAACTTTATCGAATTGGCAAAAGAAACCGGTGCCCAGATCGAATTCCTGGATGAAAAAACAATAAAAATTTTTGGAGGAGAAAAAAGAAAAAAAGATTTTTCCTGGACATTATTCGAAAAAATGAGAGCTTCGATTTTGTTACTCCCTTACTTGATTAAACATTTTGAAAATATAAAATTCCCACCACCGGGCGGAGACAAAATTGGATTAAGACCAATTACAACCCATATCGATTTTTTAAATCAACTGGGAATTAAAATCGAAAAAGAAGGATATTTTTACTCGCTAAAAAAACCAAAACATTTTTCCTCAAAAAAGATAATTCTTAATGAGTTTTCTGTTACTGCTTCAGAAATGGCAATTGCTCTTCTCTCAACGATCGAAAAAGATTTTTCTCTATCGATTGTGGCCTCAGAACCTCATGTTCAGGACCTTTGTTATTTTTTGCAAAAAGCGGGAGCAAAAATTGAAGGTATTGGAAATCATTTTCTTAAAATCCGAGGGACAAAAAAATTAAAAGGAGTTGAAATGGTTGTTCCGCCAGACCCGATTGAAGTGGGCACTTTTTTAATTGCTTTTGCGGTCAGCAAAGGAAAGGGAAAAATTAAAAAATTGAGAGTTTCTGATTTGGAATACTTTTTTAAAAAAATGCGAGAAATCGGCGTTAATTTTGAAATTAAAAAAGAAAGTGTTTTTGTTTATCCTTCGCGATCTTTTTTTGGTACTAAAATTCAATCATTACCCCACCCTGGTTTTCCTACTGATTTACAACCTCAAACATCAGTTCTCTTAACAATCAGCCAGGGAAAAAGTTTGATTCATGAACCCCTTTATGAAAATCGCTTTTCTCATTTACATCAATTAAGAAAAATGGGCGCTGACATTGAGGTAACTGATCCTCATCGAGCAATTATTTTTGGAAAAAAAACCTTGAACCCTGAAAAATTAGACGGTTCTGATATTCGCTCCACTGCCAGCCTTGTTTTAGCCAGTTTAATCCCAAAAGGAAAGAGTTTTGTTTTTGGCATTGAACAATTAAAAAGGGGTTTTGAAAACTTTGACAAAAAACTCAATAAATTGGGAGCGCGAATCAAAGTAATCTCGGGTTAAAAATTAAACCACAAAATTAATCAATTTTTTTGGCAAAAAAATAACTTTTTTAATCTCTTTTCCTTCAAAATATTTTTTAAATTTTTCTGATAAAATTATCATTTTTTCTATCTCTTTTTGAGAAAACTCTCTTTCTAAAAATAATAAACCTCTTTTTTTCCCGTTAATTTGAACGATTATCTGATATCTTTTTTCAGAAACTTCTTTTGCTTTCGGCCATTCTGTCTCAAAAATTGATTGAAATTTTTTCTTCTTTCTTTGGAAATACTGCCAGATTTCTTCTGCTAAATGAGGAGCGAAAGGAGCTAACATTTTCACTAAACCAAAATAAAAATCACTTGGAATTTCCTTTTCTTTTTCTAAGGCGTTCGTAAAAACCATTAATTGAGAAATGGCAGTATTGAGCTTGAAGTTTTCAATATCTTGAGTAACTTTTTTTACTGTCTTTGAAAATAAAATTTTTAGTTCTTCTTTTTCTGGCGTTTTATCAGAAACGCGATCTTTTAAAAACCAAACCTTGTCTAAAAATCTCTTAGTTCCGATTATACCTTTTTCCTGCCAAGAAATCTCCTGTTCAAAAGGACCCATAAACATCTCATAAGTTCTTAAGGCATCAGCACCGAATTTCTTAACAACATCAACAGGATCAACAAAATTTCCCCAACGCTTTGACATTTTTCTACCATCAGATCCTCGAACTAAACCAACGGATTTTAATTTCAAAAATGGTTCTTTATGAGATACCAATTTTAAATCGTATAAAAATTTGTGCCAAAAACGAGCGTAAATCAAATGACGCGTCGCATGTTCAGCACCGCCAACATAAAGATCGACTGGCATAAAATATCTTTCTTTTTTGGGATCGACAAATTTCTTTCTGTTTTTAGGATCAATATACCTTAAATAATACCAACAAGAACCAGCCCATTGAGGCATAGTATTCGTCTCTCTTTTAGCCAAAGCTCCGCATTTTGGACATTTTTTCTTTACCCATTTTTCAATCTTAGCTAAAGGAGATTCACCAGTACCCGTTGGTTCATAATATTTCACCTTCGGAAGTTTTAAAGGAAGTTCTTTTTCAGGCAGACAAATCCAACCTGGGTTTAATAGTTCTCCTTTGTTAAACTCTCCTTTTTTGTATTTTTTCTCTAAAATCTTCTTTTTACAATTTTCGCAAAAAACTAAAGGAAAGGGCTCTCCCCAATATCTTTGTCTCGCAAAAACCCAATCCCTGATTTTATAATAAAACTTCTTTCCACCGATCTTTCTTTTTTCCAAAAAATGAGCCATCTTCTCTTTGGCAACGCTTGATCTTAATCCTGAAAATTCGCCTGAATTTATTAATACTCCTTCTCCCTCAAAAACCTCTCCTTCTTTTTGCCCTCCTTCAATAACTTTTTTGATCGGTAAATTAAATTTCTTTGCAAATTCAAAATCCCTTTGATCATGGGCAGGAACTGCCATAATCGATCCAGTAGCATAATCTCCCAAAACATATTCTGAAACAAAAATGGGAACTTTTTCATTGTTAAAGGGGTTTTCTGCCAAAATTCCCTCGATTTGAATCCCGGTTTTTTCCTTTTCCCTTTCTTCAGCTAACTTTGCCTCAACCTCTTTTTTATACTTTTCAATCTCCTTCCAGTTTGAAATCTCTGATTTTAAACTTTCAAGAATTTTATTTTCTGGCGCTAAAACAACATAGGTCATTCCAAAAACTGTATCGATTCTTGTCGTAAAAACCCTAATTTTTTCTTTTAATAATTCTTTCCCTCTAAAAAGCTTCATTTCAAACTCAACGCCTTCTGACTTCCCGATCCAATCTTTTTGCATTTTAATAATATGTTCTGGCCAATCTAAATTGTTTAAACCCTCCAAAAGCGCATCAGCGTATTTTGTAATCTTGATTACCCATTGACGCAAAGGTTTTTTTTCAACCCGAGAACCGCACCTTTCGCAATTACCTCCTTCCAAATCCTCATTGGCTAAACCTGTTTTACAAGAGGGGCACCAATTGATCGGCTCAAAAGATTCATAAACCAAACCCTCTTTAAAAAACTGTAAAAAAATCCATTGAGTCCATTTGTAATAATCAGGGTCTGTTGTGTTTATTTCCCTTGACCAATCATAGGAAAAACCGATCTTCGCTAACTGCGATTTGAAATATTTAATATTCCTTTTGGTTGCTAATTGAGGAGAAATTTTATTTTTGATCGCAAAATTCTCTGTCGGCAAACCAAAAGCATCCCAACCCATCGGATGCAAAACATTAAAACCCTGCATCATTTTAAAGCGCGCGATGACATCAGTGGCAATATAACCCTTTAAATGTCCTACATGCAATCCAGCGCCCGAAGGATAGGGAAACATATCCAGAACATAAAACTTTGGCTTTTTAGAAAGATCTTTTGTTTTAAAAACTTGATGTTTTTCCCAAACTTTTTGCCACTTTCTTTCAATCTTTGAAAAAGGAATATTTTTTGAGGTCATTTTTTATTTTATCCCTTCTTTAAAAAATTTCAAGAAAAGTTATAATCTTAAAAGATAAAATGGAAATTGAAAAAGGAAAAATAATTTTCGAGGAACTTTACAAAAATCTTGATGGAATCGAGATTTCTTTGAACGAAAGAAAGAGGCTTCAAATCGATGATAAAACCCTTGTCTATGGAGAAGTCCTTTTTGATGAATTCGTTAAACTTTTAAAAAAAGCTGGGTTACAAAAAAACGACATCTTCTATGACTTGGGTTGCGGTTTAGGAAAACCCAATGTAATTGCTGCTTTAGTTTTTGAACCTAAAAAAAGCATTGGCATTGAATTGCTCCATGATCTCTTTGAAAGGGCAAAAGAGGTTTCTAAAAAATTTAAAGAAATTCTACCCGATCATCCGACTCTTTTAGAGTTTAAAAAAAACGATTTTTTAAAAGAAAATTTTTCTGATGCTGATTTTGTCTTCTCTCACGCCACTTGCTTTACAAAGGAACAAATTGAAAAATTGGAAAAAAAATTTTTAAAATTAAAAAAAGGAGCGACGATTATTTTGGCGACAAAAAGGCTCGATAACGAAATTTTTCACCTTGTTGAAAAAGAAAAATATTATGTTTCCTGGGGCAGCACTGAATTTTATATTTACAAAAAAATTTTTTGATTCTTTGTGGACCCGGGGGGAATCGAACCCCCATCTTAGCCATGCCATAGCCACGTTCTACCGTTGAACTACGGGCCCTCTTTTTAATTATAACCTAAAATTATGGAGAAAACTCTCTTCTTTTTTAATTCCTTGATTATCAACAAAAATCTCAAAGGTCTTGATTTTTCTTTCAAAAGATTTTTGCCAAAAATTTTTTACTCTTTTTAAATCTTCTTTTGTTAAACAAAGAGCGCAAATGCCATCCCAACCACCAGCGCCTGGTAATGTTGCTAAAAAAGCGCCTTTTTTCTCAGTTTTTTTTATTAAATCAGAGAGTTTTTTAGGTTCGATTTCAACCCCGCTTTTTTTACCTAATTTTTTTCTCAAAAAATCTGCTCTTTTAAAATTTTTCTTGAAAAGAAAAAGATATCTTTGGTATTCCTTTTTGTTTTTGGAATAATAAAAATTCAATTTTTCAAGGATCTTTATCGTTTTTAAATTCGCCCTGTTTAAATCAGAAATGATTTTTTTATAACTCTTTGGGTTTTTTTCTTTGAAGGTCATTACTTTTTTTACCATTTCTGAACTCGAGCTAGAAACACCTTTAAAATTTCCAAAAAGAATTAAAAAGTTTTGAGGAAAATCAATCTTTCTTATTCGAAAATCCCATTTCTTATTGAGAGCGTCAAAAAGATCATTTTTGTTTTTTATCTTTTCGAGAAAAAAAGGAGAAAAACGAACATATTCTTGGGAACCAAAAACAGCAGCTGAGATGTCAAAACCAGAACCTATTTTTCCTTGGGCCTGGAAATGGACATAATGAGAAAGTTTCAAAATTTTCTCTTTATCTATTTTTAGATCAAAAAAATAAAAAAGAGCGCCGATGGTCGCGCAAACAACAGCAGCGCTCGCTCCCAAACCAGATTTCTCCTTTCCCAAACCAAAAGCGGGATCAGAAAAGGTTTCGATTTCAAAACCCAAAAAATTTTTTTTCTTTAATGAAAAGAAGTTTAAAAAATTTTCTGTCGCTGATTTTAGAAATTTTAAATATTCCTTTTCTTTTTCGTTTAAATTTCCTCTAAAAAAAATTTGACCCCTTTTAAAATAACCTTTTTTTAAAATTTTAAACTGCGACAAACGAAAAATAATTTTTTTATCTTTTCTCTCTTTAATCGAAACAAAAACTCTTTTGTTAACAGAAATCACATAACTGATATTCGGCCTTTCCAAAACCGCATAGCTTCCCAATAAAAGAATTTTTCCCGGAGCGGAAACGACAATTCTTTTCATTCTTTAATAACAATTTTTCTTTTTTTCTCGTCGTAAAAATATTTTCTCACTTTTTCTGTTTGGGGAGAAATCAAAAATTCCTTTTCGTTTTTAATCTCTTTCGGTCCCTGGCCAACCTTAGCGACCATTATTTTTTTAACGCCTTGAATTTTTAAAAGAGTTTTTTTAACTTTGTCTTCATATTTTTTAAGAGTAAAAACATGGGCATTGGGTCCGGCATCAAAAGTATAAAAGGCAATGTTTTTTCCTTCTTTTTGGTTCAAATCTAAAATCGCGTAAATAATCTGCTTTGAAACATCGTTGAGATAAAAAAGAGGTGGCCAAGTATCTAACATCACAGCATGCAAATTATCGCTCTCTCTCATTACCAACTCTGCCAGGGTTTGAAAGTCGCGATTTAAAATCGCTTTTTTAACTTTTTTGATCAATAAAGGAAGATATCTTAATCTCGCTGGATACAAAATGCTTGTTTTTACTGTTCTCTTCATTCCTGCTCTTGAAGAAACTTTTTTCTTTTCCGGCGAAACAACAGTGATTAGATTTCTCAAATCAGGCCAATGAGAAGAAGGAGCGAATTGAAAGGCAAGGCTATCAGAACCATCTTTCTTTTTTCCTTTTTTCCACTCAACAAAACCGCCAAAAACGCTTCGGCAAGCAGAACCAGAACCCAAACGAGCCAAAATCGAAATTTCTCTGAGAGGAATTTTCAAACCACTGGCTTTGAGTGCGGCAAAAACCAAAGCTGAAATACCGGCAGCTGAAGAAGCGAAACCCGCCTCGGTTGGAAAACAATTCAAAGAAGCAATTTTTGCCCTTTCTTTAATGCCTGCTTTTTGACGCACCAGGTCGAGTATCTTTAACCTTTCTTTTATCTCTTCGTTTTTTAAATCAAATTTTTTTCCATTAATCCATAATTCATCTTCTTTTAATCTTTCTGAAAACAAAACCGTGGTCCTTGTTTTCAAGGTTTCATCCATGGTAATGCTCAAGCTTCCCTCGTAAGGAAGGTTCAATTTTTCGTCTCTCTTTCCCCAATATTTTACTAAAGCAATGTTGGCCGTTGCTTCAAAAGTGGCAATTTTTTTCATTTTATTTTTTCTTCGATAATACCCTTTGTATCAATGTTAACAGGAAAAGAATAAAATTCAAACTTTTTAAAAAGAGAAATTAGATCTTCTTTTTTTTTATCTGGAATTAAAACAATGACAGCGCCACCTTTTCCACCAGCGCCAGTTAACTTAGCGCCAAAAGCTTTGTTCTTTAAAGCAATGCTTCTTGCTTTTTCAATTTCCCGGCAGGAAACTGCTTTTAATAGCTCATGATTTTTATTCAAAGCCCAACCCAATTTTTCAGGATCGCCTTCTCTTTTTAATTGAGAAAGGATTACTTTGAAAATAGATAAATAAGGCTGATAAATTTTTTTCCTTTCTTTTTCTTCCATCTCTTCTGGTCTTTTAAAAATACTAAAAAACAAGGCAAATTTTTTAATCAAATTTCCAGTTGTCTCTCTTTTTCCTCTAAAAGTGTCAACAACCAAAAGAGAACTTTTGGAGGGTAACTCTATTTTTATATTTTTAAAAGAAAAACCAGGAGGAGAAAATTTTTTTTGAAATAATTGGGGTTTTCCCTGACTGATCGTTTGAGCATCAATACCACTAGGTTTTCCACCATGAGCTATTTGGTCAACTAATTGACCGCAATAAAAAAGGTCTTTTTTTCTAGGTTTTTTCTTTAAGACCTTAAAGAAGGCAAAAGAAAGAGCAATTGCCAAAGAGGCAGAATTTCCCAAACCTTTAGGATTTTTTTTTGATAAAAAATTAATTTTAAAATCAAAGGGAATTTTATTTTTAAAAAAGAAGGAAAAAAGGGGTAAAAAAATTTTAAAATCTTCTTTTCCTTGAAAACGATTCTCAAAAAAAACCGCCTCTCCTCGATCGCTTTTAAAAAAAATTCTTCCCCGACCTTTTTTTGCTTCTAAAAAAACAAAATTTCTTTTATCAATAGGCAAAGAAAGCGCTGGCGCGCCATAAACAACAAAATGTTCTCCTGTTAAAATAATCTTAGTTGGCGCTGAAATTAAAATTTTCATTTTTCTATTTTTTCAAAATAATTCTTTACAACATCAGCAAAGGCCTCTAAACGAGTTTCCAACCCCGCTTGGGCTGTTTGTTCATCAAAAGAAAGGGATAAAAAAGGAATGCCGGTTTTTTCGTGAATTTTCAACAAAATCGGCCTAACTGTAACTTCAGGCATACAACTAAAAGGTAACAGTTGCAAAATGCCAGAAAAATTCTTTTTGCTATACTTTAGCATTTCAAAAATAGCATCCCTTCCATGACCGCCAACTGTTGATTTTAAATAAGGATAAATTTTTCTCTGAATGAAAAAATCAGTAAAAAAAATCTTTTTTAAAAGATGGTAGCTCAAGGTCAAATCCCTGTGAACTTCTAACCCCAATTCTCCCAATTTCTTTTCAACATGAAAATTAACTTCAGGATCGATGACAGTGTAAAATTCTCCAATAATCCCGACAACAGGAAGCTTCTTTTTTTCAAAAGGGATCTGGGAAAGTTTTTCTAAAACCTCTTCTTTAGTCTCTTTTAACTCCTTTAAACTATTTATCTTTTCTAACGTGAGAAAAAAATCATCTAAAACCTTATCCGTTCTTCCTTTTTCAATTTCTCGAGGTCTTAAAAAAAATCCGATTCTTTCTATCTTTTCAATAAAACGAATTTCTTTTAAAAAGAGTAATATCAGAGAAAAAATCTTTAACGATGACTTTTTTGTCAATTGATTTAATTTTTTAACGATCTCAAAAAAGTTTTGATCAAAGATAATAAATTCAACGGGCAAATCTTTTTCTTCCAAAATCTTTTTTGAAACTTGGGCATAATATCTTAAACGACAAGAACCGCAACTGGCAGTAACCATAAAAATTTTTCTAACGCCTTTTTCCAAAGCAGAAAGATAACTGCCCATGTTAACCTTAAAAGGAAAACAAAACATCTCTGGCGAATTTTTGCTTCCCTCAAAAATGACTTTAGAAGTTGTTTTTTCTGGCAAAACAACTTTAAACCCCAATTCTTCTAAAAAGATTTTCAATAAACCACTGTAATTTCCGATACGGGGAAAGGTAATTTTTTCCATAATTTTTTACAAACTATCAGCAAAAGCTTCCAACCTTGTCTGATAACCTGCTTCTCCAGTTTGTTCGTCCAAAATCAAGTATAAAAAGGGTATCTGAAAAGATTTTACCATCAGCTCTAAATATTCCTTTAAAACAGCATCACAACCGCAGGCAAAAGAAGAAATTTCAATAACACCCTCGATCCTTTTTTCTCCTTTTAAAACAAAATCTAATTTTTTTACCATTTCCTCGCCAAACTCCCAATGGAATCGTGGAATTTTTTTTATCTCTCTTTCTTTTACTATTTCATAAGGAATATCTTGTAAAAAAAGTGGTTCTAAATTTAATTTTTCTAATCTTTCTTTAATTTGCAAATTGACAAAAGAATCGTAAAGATTATAGGGATGAGAAACTAGGAGAACTTTTTTCAAAGGAGAATTCATTTTTTCCTGAAAAGAAAAATATCTTTTTTTCTCATCCTCTTTTTCCAAAGAAAGCGCTTTTAAATAAGCTTCTTTGATTTTTGATTTTTCTTTTTTTAATTTTTTTCCAATTTGAAAAGAAAATTTTTCTAAATCACCCTCAAAAAAAGCAGAAAGGATTTTTGTTTTTAAAATTGTTTTTGCCAAATCAGGAAGGCCAAAAAACTTAGGGCAATATTCAAAACCATCTTCGTTCTTTTTTAAAAGAGGCAAAAAAAGATAATCACATTTCTTGTCTAAAAAAATTACATGGCCAAAAAAAATTTTAATCGCATAGCAGGTTTCTGGGTCTGATATTTTTGTTCCCTCTTCTAAAATCAATTTATTTGTCTCTGGTGAAAAAACAATCTCGCAACCCAAATTCTTCAAAAATTCTTCGAAAAAAACAGGTCTTTTAAAATAAAAAAGAGAACGGGGAATTCCAACTTTCATATTTTTTCAATTTTTAGAATAAAGACTTTTGGCCGTTTTTCTCTTGATCAAAAACTATCTTTATTCTACCATAAAGACCATCATAACCTGGTTCTTTTTCTACTTTTCCCTCTCTCATCTTTTGAATTCCTTGAAAAATTCGAGGATCAATTTTTCCTTTTATTTCTTCGAGGGGCAAAAATAATAAAAGGTTTAACTCATTTTCAAACTCCTTGATTAATTTTTCATATTCCTCTTTTACCTTTTTTGAATTTTCCAAAAGACCAAAGGCCTGAGCGATTATTTCAGAAAGAGGAAGTAAAGAACGAAAAGGAATGGCTCCTGGGGGGATAAAACCTTCGGGTCTATCGGCCAATTCTTCAACCCGATGGAGAACACCCACAGTTAAGGGTTTTTTGCAAACCGGACAAATACCTTGATATTTTTTTGTTTCAGCGGGCGAAAACCTTTGATGGCAAAGACGATGTCCGTCAAAATGGTATTTTCCTTCTTCTGGAAAAAATTCGATGGTGAAAAGAAACCTTTTATTATCCTTTTCCTTTATCGCTTTTTTGATCTCAAAAAAATCTATTTTTTCTAAATCAAAAACATTTGCTTCCCTGCCTATTTTTAAAAGAGAATGGCTATCGCTGTTGGAAATAATAGCGATTCGATCCAAAGCAGAAAGTCGCCAATTCATTGGAGGATCGGAACTAAGACCGCTTTCTAAGGCAAAAATCTCAAAAGATAATTCTTCAAAACATTCTTCAATAGAATCAAAACCAGAACGGGAACCGAACAAACTAAACCAAGGTGTCCAGGCATGAGCAGGGACGACAAAAGCATCGGGCGACAAAGATAAGACTAATTTTAAAAGTTCTTTGGCATCGAGGCCAAGAATCGGCCGGCCGTCAGCTTTTAAATTTCCTACCCAAGATAAACGAGCGTTCAATTTTTCAACAAAAGACAAAGAAGGAGCAAAAACCAACAAATGAATTTTTCTGACTTTTCCTTTTTTTGAATAAATACAGCTAATCTCTGTTGTTAAAACAAAAAGCGTTTTTGATTTTTTATTTTTTAAAGAAAAAATTCCCTGGCCCACGGGTTCTAAATTTTCTTTAATTTCTTTAAACCATAAAGGATGGGTAAAATCAGCAGTCCCCAAAACTAAAATGCCCTTTTTTTCAGCAAAAAGGGCCATATTTTCCAAATCCATATCCTTGGAGGTCGCCCGAGAATATTTCGAGTGTAAATGAAAATCAGCAACAAAACGCATTGAAGATTAATTTTTTCTTAAAACTTTTTTCTCAAAAAAATGTAAAACGAAAAAAACAAACAAACCCAAAAAGGTCGCAAAAAAGCTTAAAAAATATTTTTCTTTTCCGATAGAAACACCGATGGCTGAAGACAACCAAAGACCAGCTGCGGTCGTTAAACCAAAGATATTTTCCTCTTTTTTGGAAATAACACCAGCGCCCAAAAAACCAATACCCACTGGAACAAAAGAACCAAGGCCTAAAATCTCAAAAAGACAAGAAGCCAAAGCAACAAGGCTATAAGTTTGCAGACCTGCTGGCTTTCCTTTTAATTCCCTTTCGAAACCCAAAAGACCACCCATTATCAATGATAAGATAAGTTGATAAATCATAAAAAAATATATTTTTTATTGAGCCCGATAAATCAAATAACCTTTTTTGACTTTCTCAAGAACCTGTAAACCTACCATATCACCCTTCTCTGCTTTTGAAATTTTTTGATGGTTCTTTTCAATTGAAGAAATAACTTGGGTAAATTCAGTATTCGGTCCCACGATCTTTATCGTTTCGCCAACAACAAAGGGCTCTAAAACAGAAACAACAGCCACCTGCACCTTATCAAAATAATGAACCACTTTTCCGATCGGTTTTTGATTGTTGTTTGATTGTTCTTCTTTCTCCATTAAGAGAAAATTTATTTACGACCTTTTTCTTTTTCGATCATCAAAATCACTTTTTTAACTAGTTTTTTGGGGTCGGTTTCGAAAACAATTTTTTTTGCTTCCCTGATTTTGCCTGTGATTAAATTTTTGACCTTATCAGCAATACCGCCAGAACCCAATAAAACACCGATGGGTCTTTGAATTTCAAAGGCAGTGGTAAATTCATGCAAGGTGCCCATTCTTCCGCAAACAACGATCAAGGCATCGCCCGCTTTTGTCATAATGACATCGCGACCGACATAATCAGAACCAGTATAAATCATAATATCAAAAGCATCGATAGGCAAACGATAGGTTCTTAAATGCGATCTTTCAGATGACGCTGGTGAGAAACCAACTGAAAAACCCCCGGCTTCCTTGCATCCCAAAGCAGCGTAATAAGGGATGCCTGTTGTTGCTCCAGTAATTAAAATACATTTTTCTAAAGCAATTTGACGGCCGATCTCCTTTGTTTTTTCCATAGCATCAGCAGAACAAGGAGACAAAACCGCAGCGCCAGAAACAATAATTTTGTAACGATATTTATAATTTTTTTGGGGTATAAAATCTTCCATAAAATTCAATTAATTAATTTTACAAAATTACTTTTGTAAAATCAAATACAAATTACTCTCTTTTCCTGATTCTTTTTCGTAACAATCTTTTACAAAAAAACCAGCTTTTTTACCCAATTTTTTCAATTCTCCCAAAGAAAAACAATGAAAATAACGCCAAGCCAAAACCTCTCCTTTTTCATTTTTCCAAGGATAAAAAACATCCTTAAAATCGAGAGAATTAAACTTTAAAACTTTCAAAATGGCATATTTTAAAACAAGAAGTTTTTTTGTCTTCAACAAATTCCAAACAGAAAGAATAAAAAGACCCCCTTTTTTCAAAACCCTTTTGACTTCTTTTAAAAATTCCATTCTTAATTCCAAAGAAGGAATATGATGAAAAACAGCAAAGGAAAAAACTTTATCAAAAAAATTGTCTTTGAAGGGCAAAGAAAGAGCGTTGGCTTTTTGAAAAAAAGCATTCGGATATCTTTGAGAAGCGATCTTTATCATCTCTTCTGAAAAATCAACTCCAAAATAAGAAATATCTTTTCCGCTCAAAACCTCAAAAAACCTTCCGTTTCCACAACCCAAATCTAAAATTTTTTCTTTTTCTTTTATTAAAGTTAAAAAATGATAAAAATCTTCTGGAATAAAAAGCCGTTTACTTGAAAAAAGGGGGGCAATTCGATTATAATCTTCTTGAATCTTTTTTAACAAATTTATGGCAAAATCCCTTTTCATTAAACAGATTTTACCGCTTTTTAACCAAAAAACAAAAGAACAATTAGAAAAATGGAAAAGAAAAATCAGTAAAGAGCAAAAAATCAATACGCCCTCGAACTCTTTTTTATTAAAGATTTATCATTCTCTCTTAAAAGAAGGAAGGATTAAAAGAAATTTGGCTTTAGAAAAAATTTTAAGAAAAAGACCGATTCGCTCGCTTTCTGGTGTTGTTAATATCTCTGTCTTAACAAAACCCTACCCTTGCCCCGGCCAATGCATCTTTTGTCCTCAAGAAAAGGGATTGCCCAAAAGTTATCTTTCAAAAGAACCCGCGGTTGAAAGAGCAAAAACGCTTTCCTTTTCTCCAAAAAGACAAGTGGCAAAGAGGATCGAGGATTTAAAAAATTGCGGACACAATCCAGAAAAAATTGAATTACGAATTATCGGTGGCACTTTTAGCTATTATCCCAAAGATTATCAAAAATATTTTATCCAAAAAATCTTTGAAGCAGCCAATCAAAAAAAATCAAAAAATTTAAAAGAAGCTCAAAAAATAAACGAGAGGTCAAAAAATAAAATCGTTTCTCTTTCGATTGAAACACGACCCGATTATATTAATGAAAAGGAAATCAAAAACCTCAGGATTTTGGGAGTGACCAAAGTAGAAATCGGAGTTCAAACAATCTTTGATGATATTTTATCGATGGTTAAAAGAGGTCATTCTGTCAAAGAAACAATCAGGGCAACAAAACTTTTAAAGGATGCTGGCTTTAAGGTTTCTTATCAATTGATGCCAAACCTACCTGGTTCTGACCTTAAAAGAGATTTCTTGATGTTTCTCGAGGTCTTTCAAAATCAAGATTTTAAACCAGATTATTTAAAGATTTATCCTTTAATGCTCATTAAGAACACAAAATTATTTTATCTCATTAAAAAAAAGAAAATTTCTCTCTCTTTTTATTCAGAAAAAGAACTGAAAGATTTAATAAAAAGAGTGAAAACAATAACGCCTTTTTGGGTCAGGATTGAAAGGATTGTTCGTGATTTCCCTCTGCCCGGATCTCAAATTTCAAACTTAAGGCAAAAAATTCTTCAAGAAATGAAAGAAGAAAAAAAAGTATGTCATTGTTTGCGTTGCCGTGAAATCAAAGAAAAGTACAATCCTGAAGAAAAAATTTATCTTTTTCGAGAAGATTATTTTGCTTCCGATGGAAAAGAAATTTTTCTCTCTTTCGAAACAAAAAAAAGAGAAAAAGTTCTTTCTTTCTTGAGATTGAGGATTCCTTCTTTTTATTTTCAAAACGAAAAACCTCTTTTTCCTGTTTTAAAAGACAGCGCTCTTTTGAGAGAAATAAAAACCTTGGGCGAACTAACGGGATTGGAGGAAAAGAAAATCAGTCCCCAACATCAAGGTTTGGGAAAAAAATTAATAAAAGAAGCAGAAAAAATTTCAAAAAAAGAATTTTATTTAAAAAAGATTGCTGTTATTTCTGGTGTTGGTGCTCGAAATTATTTTCGAAAATTGGGTTTTAAACTTTCTCAAACTTATATGGTGAAAAATTTGTGAAAAACAAAAAGAGGATTTTGTCCTCTTTTTGTTTGAGGGAGAGGTTTAATAAACTGAAGTTGTCGAAATTTCGCTGGTTTGGACCTACACCAGGGAACGTTCCTACCTTCTACATTTTATTAAACCTGGTCCTTTTGGAGATTACCTCCTCACTCCCTCTGCTTTCTATTTTATTTAAGAGAAAAATCTTGTCAAGACCTTAAAAATAAGATTTTTTAATATTTTTTAAAATTCTTTTTTAAAAGATTGACTTTTTCTTTAATCTCTTTCTGTTCAGAAAAAGAAAGAACATTTTTTCTAGAAATCTTTTCTAAAATATTCAACAATTCATCGTATGTCCTTCTCTCAACAAAATAAGGCGTCCCATCTTTTCCGCCAACAGTAAAAGAATAACGAGCAGGATCTTCAAAGGAGGGCTTCGCTCCATAAATCACCTCAGAAACCAAACTTAAAGCCCGAATTGTTTTTGGCCCGACGCCCTCGATTAACAGGAGGTTTTCAAAGTTAGAAGGAGAAAAAAAATGAATCTTCTCAATTATCTTTTTTAATCTTTTCAAATCGAATTTTTCTTTTAAAACCGGATGCCAATGGAACTCTATGTTTTTTAATTCCATTTCACAAAAAAAACTCAATCTTTTTTGAGAAAGGAAACGATCTGATTTTTTAGAAATAAGCTCAATATCTTTTAAGAAATTTTGGGGCGCTCTCTTTAAGAGTTCCAAAGAGATCTCTTTGTTTTTATCGCTGGCTTTATCTACCAAGTTTAACTGAGGAACTTTTTTGGCACTGATAATGCCTGAATGGGGCTCGCGGGTAAAATCCTTTACTTTAAAAGACAACCAATGATAACGCCGTGCTGTTTGATCTTCGATTTTCATTCCTTGTTGAATGACGACCCAATCTTTTTTTAAAGTGAAAATAAAATTATGATGATAAATCTGGTATCCTGCTTGCAAAAGACTCGAATCAACTTTAGCTGAAAGTTTACTGGCTCTTACTAAAGAATCAATATCTTTTTGAGAAAAGCCCAAAAATTGAGCCCATTTTTCGATTTGTTCTGGGGTTTTTCTTGAAGTTTTTCCCTTGCCACCACAAATGAAAATTCCCAATTCTTTTTCCAAACCCCGCAAACCTTCTTTTAAAGCACCGAGTGTTGTCGTCGTCGAACCGCTACTATTCCAATCAAAACCAATCAAACAAGCCAAACTCTGAAACCAAACCGGGTCTGATAAACGTCTTAAAATTTCCTCAACCCCAAACTCCTCTCGCAAAGCCAAGAAAATAATTCTTGAAAGTTTTTTCATCCGTTCAAAGAGCCAGGGAGGACATTTACCAGTATCAAGAGGAAGGGTAGCAAGACCAGTTCTCATTATCTTATTTTAAAGAGAAAAAAGTTTAAAATCAAACAAAAAATTTATATTCGTTTTACTCGAATCAAACCTGAACAAGGAACGATTTCAATACCTCTTTTTTCAAGCTCATCCAAAAACAAATTGATGCCCAAAGAATCAGATGAAATATGACCAGCGATGACAACGTTTAAATGAGCAGCTTCTGCTTCTTTTCGATGCTCTTCGGAAACGTGCATACCGACAATAGTCCCGATACCAGCGATCGCCAATTTTTCATAAAGCTTCGGAGAACCTTCAGTACCACCAGTAATTTCAGTTAAGGCAATTTTTCCGCAGCGATTTTCTTTAGAGCCAACAAAAATTTTAGGGCCAGCTCCAATTTTTGCTGCCTCAAAATTTTCTGGAATTTCCAAAAGCAATTCCATTAAATCCTCGATTCTTTCTGGTTTTTTTTCTTCGATTTTTCTCTTCAAAAAATCAGCAGCTAAATTATCTGCGGGAGTATGAATGTTCATAAAATTAACGCCCAACAATCGAGCGCCATCAACAACCCTTTGATGATTAATCGGATGAACGCCACGACTCACTTCTTCGATTCTAATTCGCATTAATTTTTCAGCGACATTAATGGGCACGCCATAATAATTCAAAACATCGCATTGAAGCTCCATAACATCTGACAAAAAAGCCAATCCCTTTCCCACAGGATGATGAGCAATGACAAGATCAATATCCTTTAACTCTTTTGCCAGGAGTAATTCCTCGATCGTAATATCAATACCCACCAAAACTTTTTTAATTTCTTTATCCTCAGAAATATGATAAATCCGAGAATCCAAATAAGGATTCTCTAAGGCCTCTAAATCAAAAAATTTTTTTTCTCTTTCTGAAAGTTTTTCGTATTTTTTTCTTTTTATCTCCAATAATTCCTCAACTTTTTCCCTTCCTCGAAAATCAACATTCTTTCCCATTTCTAAAGCGAGATTAAATATTTCTCTGATTTTCATATTTTTTATAAATTTGCTCTAATAATTCTTTGATTCTTTTTTCCTGTTCTCCAGGATCAGAAAATTGAGACCTGATCTCGGCCTTTTTTCTTCTCAAAAACTTCCTGATTGATTTTGGCAATCTTTTTTTGGTCATAAAAAAAGAAAAATTTTTCCTTTTTCTCAGCCATTTTTCGATTACTTTATTACTTTAATTATACCAAAAAAATCATTCTCCTTTAATTACTGCTAAAGGAGTAAGGCGAGCCACTTTTCGCGCCAAAAGCGCCTCCTGGACAACGTTAACAACTTCTTCGATGTTTTTATAGGCCTCGGGCGCTTCTTCGGCAATACCCTTGAAAGAACGACATTTAACAATGATTCCTTTCTTTTTGAGGTTTTCAACCAAACTCTGACCTCGAAATTGTCTCAAGGCTGAATGTCGAGACATTACTCTTCCAGCGCCATGACAAACGCTATGCCAGGCCTCCCTTGATTCTTCTTGACCAACTAAAACAAAAGAAGCAGTTCCCATGGAACCTGGAATGATTACTGGTTGGCCAGTGGCTTGGTATTTTGAAGGCAATTGGGGGTGACCTGAAGGAAAGGCCCGGGTCGCGCCTTTACGATGGACGATTAATTTCATTTTTTGACCATCAACATTATGTTCTTCGATTTTGGCAATATTATGAGCGACATCATACAACAATCTCAATTTTGCGTCTTTGCCTAAAACTTTTTCAAAAGCCCTTCTCGTGTATTCCATAATCATATGACGGTTTGCCCAGGCAAAATTTGAAGCACAAGCAAGAGCACTAAAAAATCTTTGACCTTCTGGCGAATTAAAAGGAACGCAAGCCAATTCTCTGTCTGGTAAATGAATCTTGTATTTTGAAAGAACTGACATTAAAAGCCTTAAATAATCAGTACAATTTTGATGACCCAATCCGCGACTCCCAGTATGGATCATAACCACAATTTGGTTTTCAAAAAGCCCAAACATTCTGGCAATTTCTTGGTCAAAAATATTTTCAACTCTTTGAATTTCTAAAAAATGATTTCCGCTCCCCAACGTCCCTAACTGATCTTGACCTCTTTTTTTCGCCTGTAAAGAAACATTTTTTGCCTCTGCCTCTAAAATCCTTCCGCCATGCTCACAATTTTCAATATCTTCTTTTTGACCATAACCTTGGCTGACCAAATAAGGAACGCCACCCTCCAAAATTTTATCCAAATCAGAAATGCTTAATTTCACTTTGTGCCCACGACCCAAACCCGAAGGCACCTGGGCTTGTATTTCGCTTGCCAACTTTTCTAAATGCTCTTTTAAATCTTTTTCTGAGAAATCAGAAAGCAAAAGACGACAACCGCAGTTTTGATCATAACCAATGCCACCGGGCGAAATGGCGCCGTCAGGATACTTTGTTGCCGCCACTCCTCCAATAACAAAACCATAACCCTCGTGGATGTCAGGCATGGCCAAAGCATATTTTACGATGCCAGGCAAAGTTGTCATATTAATCAACTGCCAAAGGGATTTATCTCTAAAAACATCGTTCAAAATTCTCTCTGAAGCATACAAACGAGCAGGAACTCGCATATCTTGACGAAAACTTTGAGGAATCTCCCAAAGACATTCTCTGATTTTTACCAGATAATTTCTAATATCCATATTTTATGATACCAAATTTTTGGCTTGAAAAAAATCTCTTTTGGGGTTATCATTTAAAAAATGAAAAAAAGAGATTTTCTTTTAGAAAAAATCATTGAAAAAGAAGAAAAAAGACAAAGAGAAACGATTAACCTCATTGCTTCAGAAAATTACCCTTCAAAAAAAGTCAGAGAAATCCTTTCTTCTCTTTTGGTTAGTAAATACTCAGAAGGCCGACCCCAAAAAAGATATTATGGAGGCGTTGAAAACATAGACAAAATAGAGCTTTTGACCGAAAAAAGAGTTAGAGAGGTTTTTGGTTTGAGTTCTTTTTGGGCAGTTAATGTTCAACCCTATTCTGGTAGTGTTGCTAATTTTGCAATTTTAAGAGGACTTTTAAAAAGAGGAGAGAAAATTATGAGTTTGGCTTTGGATCAAGGAGGACATCTCAGCCATGGCCATAGTGTTAATTTCTCAAGTCAAGATTTTGAAATCTGCCATTATTTTTTAAACCCAAAAACCCTAACTTTAGATTACAAAGAAATCGAAAAAAGAGCAAAAAAAGAAAAACCGCGCCTGATCATCGCAGGTTATACTTCTTATCCTCGAAAAGTAAATTTTAAAATTTTTTCTAAAATTGCAAAAGAAATTAAGGCCTACCTTTTAGCTGATATTTCTCACATTGCTGGTCTTGTTATTGGAAAGGTTCATCCGAGTCCTTTTCCCTGGGCTGATGTAATCATGACAACAACCCACAAAACACTTCGAGGACCCAGGGGCGCGATCATTGTTTGTAAGGAAGAATTAAAAGAAAAAATTTTTAAAGCTGTTTTTCCAGGACTTCAGGGAGGTCCCCATAATCATACGATTGCTGGTATTTGCGCTTGTCTAGCTGAAGCAAAAAGTAAGGCCTTTAAAACTTATGCTCTTCAGATTGTTAAGAACGCGAAAACATTAGCCAAAGAGTTAAAAAAATATGGTTTTCAATTAGTTACCAATGGGACTGATAATCATCTTTTGCTTTTAGATTTAAGAACTAAAAAGATTTCAGGAAAAACTGCTCAAGAAATTTTAGAAAAAGCAGGGATCGTTGTCAACAAAAACTCTATTCCTTATGATTCTGCTAGTTTTTTCAACCCTTCGGGCCTTCGCCTCGGAACACCCGCGGTGACAACAAGAGGCATGAAGGAAAAAGAGATGAAAAAAATCGCTTTTTGGATAAAAGAAGTTCTCGAAAAGCCATCTCTCGCTTCTAAAATAAAAAGAGAGGTAAAAAAATTAGCTCTTCGCTTTAAAATTGATTAATTTTTTGTTTCTTTTTTTAAAATAAAAAGTTTTTAAAAAATCAGAAACGAGAAAATAGAAAAAAGCCAAAAGAAAAACAAAAAAAGAATAAAAGGGCGGGGGTGGATAAAGAGAAAAAATTTTTTGAGCGATTTTTGTGTAAGGAAAAAGAAAGGCAAAAGAAATAACAAAAATAGAAAGAAAAAATAAAATAAAAGAAGGTTTTGGAGCTTTAAAAAAGATTCTTTCGGTCCTGACTGAAAAAATAAGGAAAATTTCTGTCAAAATACTCATTAAAACCCACAAGGGCTGAAAAAGATGGCTTTCTTTTTTTGAGAAAAAAAAGAAAAAGAGAAAATCAAAAAGAGAACTAATTAAAGCCAAAAAGAAAATCAAAAAGACAAAACGGTTGAGTTGATAGGCCTCGGGTTTTTTCAATTCTTTGCTTGAAACACGATCGAATGCAATGGCAAGTAAAGGAAAATCAGTAAGAATATTAACGAGAAGAATTTGAAGGGGTAAAACAGGGAAAAAGGGCAGAAATAAAGAAAAAATAGCTGTGGAATAGAAATTGCCAAAATTGGAAGAAAGCGTGCATTTTAAATATTTATTAACATTGGCAAAAATCTTTCGGCCCTCTTTAATTCCTCTAATAATCACTTCCAGATCTTTTTCCAAGAGAATAATATCTGAATTCTCTCGAGAAATATCAGGAGCGCTATTGACAACCAAAGAAACGTCTGCCTTTTTTAGAGAAGGAAGGTCATTAATGCCCTCGCCCAGAAATCCAACTTTAAACTTTTTTTGAAGGGAATCTAAAATTTTCAGTTTCATTACAGGATTCAACCTGGCAAAAATTCTAAACTCCTGGCAGACCCTTTCAAATTCTTCTGGCGAAAGTTTTTCTAACTCCTGGCCAGTCCAAACCTTTTCTCCTTTTTTAATCAATCCAATTTTCTCTCCTACTGCCTGAGCGACAAAAGGAGCATCGCCAGTAAGAATTTTAATTTCAAGACCGAATTTTTTGGCCAAAGAAATCACCCTTTCAACCTTTGGTTTTAAAGGATCTTCAAAAGAAAGAAGGCCTAAAAAATTCAAATCTTTTTCATCTTCAAGAGAATAATCAAATTCTTTCCATTCCTTAAAAGCGACAGCCAAAACCCTTTTTCCTTCCAAACTTTCTTTTTCAAAGAAATCTCTAATTTCTTTCTTTTTTGATTCCTCTAAATTTTGGCATCTTTCTAAAATTATTTCAGGCGCTCCTTTAACGATCAAAACCATCTTACCATTCCTTTCAAACAATCCACTGGCTCGCATTCTTTCGCTATCAAAAGGAATTCCTTTTATTTTTTTGAAAGTAAAAATTTCTTTGATTAAAAAATCTGACATCTTTTTAAAAATGGCAATATCAAAGGGATCTAAAAAAGAAAAATCTTCTTTTCTTTCTCCTAAAAGCAGGGCATAAAAAAGAGTTTTTTCTTCTTCTTGAGAAAAAATTTTGTCTAAGACAAGAGTATTTTGGGTTAAGGTTCCTGTTTTATCAGCGCACAAAACTTCAATATTACCGAAATCTTCGAGCGAAGAAATCCTTCTAACAACAACCTTTTTTTTGGCCAATTTAAGAGCGGATAGAGACAAAGCAAAAGAACAAACAGTCGGTAAGGGCTCTGGGATAATGGCAACGATCAGAGTAATACAAAAAATTAAAATTTCAAAAAGATTAAAGTTTTTTTTAAAAATTAAAAATAATAAAAAGAAAAAACAGATAGAAAAAATCGTAATTTTCAAAACTTTTTTTGAAAAATCCAAAATCCTCTGCTCAAAAATACTTCTTTTTTCAGGAATCAAAACATCGACCATTTTTCCCAAAAAACTATTTTTCCCCGTGTCAAAAACAATGCCCTCGGCCCGACCGGAAACAACGCTCGTTCCAGAAAAAGCAATATTCTGCGCCTGAAAAATATCGCTGGGCAAAAAAGAAAGTGTTTTTTCGTTTTTGGCTACCGGCGCTGACTCTCCTGTGAGAATTTCTTCGTCAACAAAAAAATTCTCTGTTTTTACCAGACGAATATCCGCGGGAACAATGTTGCCTTGTTCTAAAATAACAAGGTCGCCAGGAACCAAAAATTTATCTTCGATTAAAAGTTCTTTTCCTTCTCTTTTTACTCTTATTTTTCTAACCAAATATCTCTTTAACAATTCCAAAGATTTTTGGGCTTTTAATTCTTGGTAAAAACCAAGAAAAACATTTATCAAAACAAAAAAGAGAATAAAAAAGGCCTCCTCTCTTTCTCTGATAAAAAAAGCAAAAAAACTCGCTAAAATCAAAAGATAAACAAAAGAAGAACGAAATTGTTTTAAAAAAAGAGAAAAAGGAGTAATTTTTTTTGCCCTAATCTCGTTCAAGCCAAAAGCTTTTTCCCTTTTCTTTGCTTCTTCAAATGATAATCCTCTTTCTTTGTCTGTTTTTAACTCTTCTAAAATCTTCTCAATTTCTTGAAAACTGTATCTCTCAAAGCTCATTATCTTATCTTAACAAAATAAAAAATTTTTTAAAATTCCTTGTTTTTTCCAGCAATGACAATTAAGGCATGAAACTCTTGATAGAGACGGAAATCCTTTTTTAAATTTTTTTGGAAAAAATCTTGTAAATTTTGGTATTTTAAGGAAGGGAAAAGTCGATATTTCAAAATAAACCTTCTTGTGTACTCATCGATGACAAAGATTGGTTTGTCTAAAGCGTAAAGCAAAATACTATCTGCAGTTTCTGGACCAATACCTTTTATTTTTAAAAATTTTTCTCTCAAGGAAAAAAGAGGTTCTTTTTTAAGATCCTTTATCGAGCGATAATTTTCAACAAAAAACTTTGAAAAATTAAAAAGATAGCGCGCTTTTACTTTATAAAATCCAGCGGGAGAAATTAATTTTTCTAAATTTTTAATTTTTAAACAAAAAATTTTCTTTAAAGAATCAATCTTTGCTCTTTTTAAATTTTCAAAAGCTTTTTCTACATTCTTCCAGTTTGTCTGCTGGGTTAAGATAGCGCCGATAATTATTTCTTCTCTTTCCTTATCTTTTTTTCTTCTCTTTAACCACAAATTCCATTGATGGTTATAATCTGGATATTTCTTTTTTAAAAGAAGATAAAACTTTCTCAATCTCGGAATCATTGATTCCTTTAAAAATCAATTCTTAAAAAATCTTTTGAAACTATAAAGAATTTAAATCCTGATCGATCTCTTTAAACTCTTGATCCAAGTTAGGCAAATTAAGTTCGTTCAAATCCTTCTCGATTTCTGTTGTTTGATCATCGCTTGTTTCTCTTTCTATTATCGGGCTCGGGGAGGGCAAAACAGTGGTGGTCGGAACAAAAACAGGTTCAAACCTTCTTTCATTGATTGTTTTTGTTGTCTTTTGCCACCAATACCAAAGGCCAATTAAAAGAAAAAAGAAAACTATCAAAACCAACAATAAAAAGAATCCAGTAAGGTTCGAATTGGGATTTTTTTGTTCTGAATTTTTTTCTAAATTTTCTTCTGTCATGTTTTTTAAGAGGTAGGTTGCGGCGTTGGGGTATTTTCTGGAACCTCAAATTCGTCTACTTTATTGATTTGAGCCAAAAGCACAAGCGCCTTTCTCACTGCCTCTCTTGCTTGCTTAACCAAACTCTCGACTGATTTTAAATCATAGTGAAATTGTAGTCTTAAATTACCAATTTTTGTTCTTAAGATTTTATCATCTTTAATTTCTGGGGGTTGGTAAATTTTCTCTGCCTGATTTTTCACTGCTTCTTTGGCTTTAAAAATAGCAACCTTTGCCTCGTTGATTGCTTCCTCGACTTTGCTCACATCTAAATTGTTCAATTTTGCTTTGGCTGTCCTGCTCTCAATTCTTTCTAAAATTTTTTCCAATTTTTCCAAAACGTTCAAATAGTGATTAGTCATTCGCTCATTGAGCTCATTAATCCTCTGATAAATCCTCTCAACAATTTTTTCTTTTGCTTCGTTCTTAATCCTTTCTCTCAATTGATTCTTCAAACTTTCTCTCAATTGTTCTATCTTTGGTTTCAATTCTTCTCTTTTATTCTTTATTTGGTTTCGCAACTCGACCTGGTTTTGCTCAATAATTTTTTTTATCTCTTCTCGATTCTGTTCAAACTCCCTTTTAAAAACAGTGGATCTTTGTCTCACTCTTTCCAACATCCCATTTACTTCAGAAGGACTTGAAGTCGGAAGAGCAAAACAACTTGTTGCCAAAATCAAACTGACGATAGAAAAAATAATAACTCTTTTTTTCATAAAAAACTCTTGAATAATTTTTCGACCTTTCCTTAATCCTGAATAATTTTACCACTTTTTCTTCTTGCCAACAACAAAAAAAAGAATAAAATAAAAATCGTTCAAGTCGAGAACGATGCCAAAAATCACTCTGCTCTTTTATTTTACCAAAAACAAGGATTTAAAGAAAAAATCAAAACCTTGATAAAAGATTTAGTTTAATCACTCATTTTTTATTCTTCGATCTATTTTTTAAATCTTCAAAGGGGCAGATTAAAAAATTCCCTCTTTAAGTAATTTTCAAAATTTTAATTAAGATCCTTGAAAAGTCTCCATTTTTTACTCATCATAAAAAACGAATCGTTTTGCAATTAAATTCACAATTTTCTTTCGGCCTGCCCTGAAGATTGATTGATTTTTGAAGAATGGAATCCAAAAAATAAAGAATACACTCAAAGGAAACTAATAAAGAAAGTAAAAAAAGCGACAAGGAATTTTAAAAAAGAGAAATGATTAACCTTTGGTTAATAAATATTTTGCTATTTTTTCATATCCTTGATTCCAGATATAAAGACGCTCTTTTTCAGGATATTCGCTAATTGCTCTTTCTTCATCGTAAAGCCTAATTAATCCATTCCATCCTTTAGGATTCTCTCCTTTGATTTCTTTTCCAAAAGTTATTGGAACCTGGAAAACATATTCAAAAGTTTTTCCATCTGGTTGAGCATAAACAGTGGCTACTTCAAAATGTCCAGTTCTATCACCCAAAAAATTGAGTATTTGTAATAATTTGTCCGCAGAAATTTTTTTCTCAATGTAATTAGTATAAGGTCCTGGAATACTTAGGGCATGAATAAAGAGACTATGATCTTCTCTAATAACTGGTGCATTAAGTTCTTTAGTAGCTTGAAGAGCAGTAAATCGAGCGATTTCCAAACTTGTATCTGCTTGAATCTCTGGATAGTCTTTTTCTACTTTCTCAATTTTAATTCCATATTTATCAAAAACGCTTTTGGCTGCCATTAGCTTTCCAGGATTTTTAGTTATAAGATAAATTATTTTTGTCATTTTTTTGTATAAAATGGACTATATAACCAAAATTCGGTAACGAAAAAGTGAGAATAGGTTGTTAATTTTCCATCAACTTTCGACCTAATCAGTTGATCGTCTTTGACTTTTTGAATTCTCTTTTAGAGAATCTTCTATTGTTAACTTTAGCAATTTCTGATTTGGTGTCAAATAATTTATCCTGCCCTGCATTATTTCGTTGTTAGAGTTTGTATCTGAAATTACGAGTGGGTGAGGGAGGAATTGAACCTCCGGCCTCCATTTTATCAGAATGGCGTTCTACCACTGAACTACTCACCCTTATTTTTTTGAAAAAAATCTCCTATTCTTTCCTTTTTAATAATTTTTTTTAACTCTTCTCTTTTTAATTTTAAAGAACTCTTCCAATCGCCTGCTGGTAAAATGATTTCTTTTAATTTTAACAAGGTTTTTTCAAAAAAAACAGGCATCTTTAATATCTCTTCAAAGGGCGGAATGGCGCCCAATTTTAATCCCTTAACTTTATTCTGAATCACTCTTTCAGAAGCGATCTGAATTTCTTTTTCTTTTAAAAATTTTTTTACTTTTTTCAAATCCAATTTTTGAGAGGCGTTCAAAACAAAAGCAAAAATTTTATTTTTTGCTTTTAAAAAAACAATTTTTCCTATTTTTTGGGGAGAGATTTTTAAGGTTTTTGCTTTGTCAAAAGCAGTATAAACTTTTTTGTGCGAAATTAACTCAAAAAAAATTTTGTTTTTTTTTAAAAAATTTAAAATTTTTTTGGGGATCATTTTTTAAAAAGATGATTTTTTGTGGGTTACCAGTTTAAAAATTATCTTAAAGAACTTGGGAAGGAAATTTCAACTCCCCAAATTCATCGACCAATTTAAATTTGTTTTTTTCCACGAGCAGATTCCCCTACCCGTACCTTGTTTCGACTTACGCCCTCTCACTGGACCTACCTTGTCCCAGAAAAATCTGGTCTTCAGGTATTTCCAGCTCGCTTGCGTTGACGGGCGGTGAGTACAGGACCCAGGAACATATTCATCGCGACATGGCTGATTCGCGATTACTAGCGATTCCGGCTTCACGAGGTCGGGTTTCAGACCTCGATCCGAACTGAGGTTGCTTTTTAGGGATTGGCTCCGCATTGCTGCTTCGCAACCCGCTGTAGCAACCATTGTACCACGTGTACAGCCCAGGGCATAAAGGCCATACGGATCTGGCGTCGTCCCCACCTTCCTCCTCTTTAAAAGAGGCAGTCTCTTGCGACAAGTAAAACGCAAGATAGGGGTTGCGCAGGTTTTGGCATTTAAGCATGCGCCTCACGGCACCTGCTGACGACGATCATGCAGCACCTCTGCTAACGTCCTTGTGGGAACCCCTTTCTTTCGAAAGGGTATCGTTAGCAGTTCAAACCCTGGTAAGGTTCTTCGTTTGTCTTCGAATTAAGTCACATGGTCCACCGCTTGTGTGGGTCCCCGTCTATTCCTTTGGGTTTTAGCCTTGCGGCCGTACTCCCCAGGTGGGACACTTAACGCGTTAGCTTCGCCACTCTAAGGGTCGACACTCAGAATGGCTAGTGTCCATCGTTTAGGGCGTAGATTACAGGGGTATCTAATCCCTTTCACTCCCTACGCTTTCGTTTATCAGCGTCAGGATCGGCCTAGGATCCTTCCTTCGATTTCGGTGTTCTTGCCAAGATCAACGGATTTCACCCCTCCCCTGGCAATTCCAGATCCCTCTGCCGTCCTCTATCTAGAAAGTATCTAATGCAGCCTTTAGGTTAAGCCCAAAGGATTTAACATTAGACTTTTCTAGACGCCTTAAAACACTTTACACCCAGTAAATCCGGTTAACGCTTGGAGCTCACGTATCACCGCTGCTGCTGGCACGTGATTGGCAGCTCCTTATTCTGCCGGTACCATCAGAAGAACTTTGTCCCGGCAAAAAGCAGTTTACACTCCGTAGAGCTTCTTCCTGCACGCGGCGTCGCTGGATCAGGGTTTCCCCCATTGTCCAAGATTCTCGGCTGCTGCCTCCCGTAGGAGTATGGCCCGTGTCTCAGTGCCATTGTTGGCGGACAGCCTCTCAGCCCGCCTACCCGTCATTGGCTTGGTAGGCCATTACCCTACCAACAACCTGATAGGAAATAGACCAATCCCAAAGCGAATTTCCCTTTTAAAGGAAATTCTTTTTTTTGCCAACCGACGTTGGCAAAAAACATCAGGAATTAGCCCAGGTTTCCCCGGGTTATGCCTGTCTTTGGGGTTTGTTATCTATTTTGTACTAACCCGTTTGCCGCTAATTATTATTCTATTTCAGGTTGCCCCTACATAGAATAATAATTCGCTCGACTTGCATGCCTTATCCACGCCGCCAGCGTTCAACCTGGACCAGGATCAAATCCTCAAAAGAAAAAGAAACTGGTAACCCACAAAAAATCATCTTTTTTGATTCAATTTTAAAAGTGCTTTTAAGACTATTTTTTATTTTAATTTAAAAATAATTTTTGTCAAGATTAGCTGTTTCTAAAAACCACGGTTAAAGCGCAAGCCAAAGCATCAAAAGCATCGTCAACAACCACATTCTTTTTTAATTTAAAAACTCTTTTTATTTTTTTGATGATTTCTTTTTTTTCCGCCCGGCCATTATTGGTCAAAGAAAATTTTATTTGGAGCGGTGTGAATTCAAAAACCGGAATATTTTTTTTGGCCGCATTCAAAAGAACAATACCATTCGCCTCTGCTACTGGAATTACAGTTTTTAAATTTTTAAAAAAATAAACCTTCTCTGTGGCTAATAAATTGGGCTGGTATTTTTTAATGATTTTTGAAAGTTGATTATTAATCTCCCTTAATCTTTCTTCTCTCTTTTTACTCTTTAATGTTTCAATAACTCCAAAATCTAAACACTTTACTTTTTTGTTTTTAAAAACTTTAATCACTCCATAACCTAGTCGTGCTAAACCCGGATCAACTCCTAAAATGATCATAGGTTCAGGTTAATGTAAATCTCTTGGGTAAAATCTAAATCGTCTAATTCTTCTAAAAATTTTTTATTCGCTTCAATGTCTTTTTCGTCTAGTTGTAAATTTTCCTGAGGAACCCATTCCAAAGAGAAAGAATCAATTTTCAAGCCCTGATTGATTAAAAAATTTTTTCCTTTTTCTCCTTCCTCGGGTAAAAAATAGATATAAAAATCGTCTCCTTCCCAGTAAAAATCTTGACCACCCGCCTCGATTGCCAAAATTTCAAGTTTCTCTTTGTTTTGATATTCTGAGGGTTGTTGAGAAAGCTTTAATCCGACGCTCGCCATTTTTTTGAAAAACCAACGAACAGAACCTTCGTTTCCTAATTTGGCGTTATGTTTGTTTAAAACTTGTTTAAGTTGGGTAAAAGAGCGATTTTTGTTATCTGTGATGCCAGTCAATAAAATTTTGGTACCACCCGGTCCAAAAATCTCAAACATCACTTCTTCTAATTTTTCGCCCCCGATCTCTCCAGTACCTCTTTTGATTGCTCTTTCAATATTCTCAGAGGGCATATTAACTTCTTTTGCTTTCTCTAAAGCCAATCTCAAACGAGGATTAAATTCAGGATTGGGTCCTTTCTCTTTAACAGCGATCGTAATTTCTCTTGCAATTTTAGAAAAAATCTGACCTCTTTTGGCATCGGTCGCTGCTTTTTTGTATTTAATTTTCGCCCAATGACTATGACCCGCCATAAAAATTAACTTTCAAAAAAACCAATGACCTTTTCAATTTCTTCCATTGTTGTGATTTTTTCTAAAACCTTTAACAAACCATCTTGGGTTAAAGTAATCATTCCTTTTTCCATTGCCTTTTTCTTTAAAAAAGAATCAGGCGGGGAACGAAGGATTAAAGATTCTATTTCTCCATCAACAACAAAAGCTTCAAAAACACCAACCCTTCCTTTATAACCTGTAAAATTACATTCTGGACATCCTTTGGCAACAGGGATTTTTAAATCAGGATGAATCTTTACCCCTTTGATATTATCTAAAAATTTTTTTAAAATGTCAAGTTGTTCTTTTGATATCTTTTTTAAAAGAGCGCATTTTTTACAAACCCTTCTCACTAATCTCTGGGCAACAACTAATTTTAAAGATGGCGCAATATGAAAAGGTTTTGCACCCAAAGCCAAAAACCTTGAAACAACTCCAACAGCATCGTTAGCATGGATTGTGCTCAAAACCAAATGTCCTGTTAAAGAGGCCTGCAAAGCTAACTCTGCTGTTTCCAAATCGCGGATTTCTCCGACCAAAATGACATCAGGATCTTGACGCATAATTGCTTTCAAACCATTAACAAAATCATAGCCCTTTCCCGGTTCCACTTGAGTTTGGACAATGCCTGGCAAATGATATTCGATCGGATTTTCAATGGTAATAATTTTAATTTCAGGATTTTTTATTTCAGATAAAAAAGCGTAAAGCGTTGTTGTTTTTCCAGCGCCCGTGGGTCCGGTGACAATGATCATCCCATGAGGTCTCCTAATTTCTCTTTTGAACAAGGAAAGAAGGTCTTCTCGTAATCCCAAATCGTTTAAATTTTTCAAATTTCGAGGATCCAAAATACGAACGACAAAAGATTCACCCCACTCAGAAACAAGGGAAGAACTTCGAATTTCAACCTCTCGGCTATCGCACAAAATAGTAAAACGACCATCTTGGGGCCGATCGCTAACATTAATTTTCATTCCCGAGAGCATTTTTAATCTGATAAGGATTTCTTTGTAAATCTTCGTTGGAAAAACAAAAACATCGTACAAAACCCCATCCAACCTCATTCGCAACAATGCCTGATTTTCTTTGGGTTCAAAATGAACATCAGAACTATTCAAAATAATGGCACCGCTCAAGATTTTTTTAAAAAGCTCGCTAATATCTTTATTTAAAACAGCTTCGATCGCCTTTTTTAAATCCTCGATATTCTTAATTCCTTCTTCTTCTTGTTTAATAATAATTTCTCCTTTAAGTTTTTCTCTTTCCATTTTATTTGACTTTTTTCAAGAATACTTTAACCTTAAAATATGAAAAAGTCAATAAAATTTTTTTCCTCATCGCCTCTGGAAACAAAAAGAATTGCCAAAAAAATCAGCCAAGAAATCCTAAAAGAAAAAAAAGGACCTCTTTTTTTAATCCTAAAAGGACCCTTGGGCGCTGGAAAAACGCTTTTTGTAAAAGCACTTGCCAAAAACCTTGGAATCAAAGAAAGAATTTCTAGCCCTTCTTTTATTATCTTTAAAAGATTCAAAATTAAAAATAAAAAAAGTTTTTTCAAATACCTCTTTCATTTTGACCTTTACCGAATAAAAAATTTCTCTGAAATTAAAAACTTGAATTTAAAAGAGATCTTTAATGATCCTCAAAATTTAATAATTCTTGAATGGGGAGAAAAAATAAAAAGAAATCTTTTGAAAAAAAGGGGCTATCTTATTTCTTTTAAATTTATTTTACCCAATCAAAGAGAAATTAAAATTTCAAGATTATTTTGTTAAAATCAAAAAATGGAAAAAAGAATAGTCATTTTTGACAGCAATGCTGTTTTGTATCGAAGCTTTTTTGCGCTACCCGAACTGACGACAAAAGAAGGAGAAAAAATTCAAGCTGTTTATGGTTTCTTTCGCTTTTGTCTCAAAATCCTTAAAGAACTAAAACCCCATTTTTTAATTTTTTGTTTTGACTTTCCCGCAAAAACCTTCAGACACGAAAAATTAAAAGAATACAAAAGTACCAGAGAAAAAATCCCTCCGGATTTAAAATCGCAAATCGAAAAAACAAAAAAAATTCTTCTTGAAAATTCTTTTTTTGTTTTAGAAAAAGAAGGTTTCGAGGCTGACGATCTTATTGCCTCGATCGTTAAATCTGAAACAGTAAAAAATTTAGAAAAAATTATTGTCACAAAGGATCGTGATCTTTTTCAATTAATCGACGAAAAAACAAAGGTTTATTTTTTAGGAACAAAAAGTAAAGATTCAATTCTTTTCGATAAAGAAAAAATAGAAAAGGAATACGGCATTGAACCTCTTTTTTTTGCTGATTTTAAATCATTAATGGGAGACCCTTCTGATAACATTAAGGGTGTCGAAAAAATAGGAAAAAAAACAGCTGTTCATCTTATCAAAAAAATCGGCAGTTTGGAGGAATTTTTTAAAAACGAGGATTTTTGGAAACTCGAGGAAAAAGAAAGGTCAATTCTCTTTAAAAACAAGGATTTGATTTTAAAAAATCTTTCTTTGGTTAAATTGGAACCTTTATTAAAAATAGACCTTTCTTTAAAAGAAAGCGAAATAAATTCAACAAAAATTGAAACTTTTAAAAACATCTTCATAAAATTGGGTTTCAAAAGCCTTTTAAAAGACCTTGACTCTTTACATTATCCTTAAAATTTATTAAAATATCCAAAATGGAGAAAAAAATTTTAATCATCGAGGACGATAAATTTTTGGCTCAACTCTTGGCAAAAAAATTAAACCAAGAAAATTTTCAATCTTTAATCACGCCGACAGGTGAAGAGGGCCTAAAAAAAACCGAAGAAGAAAATTTTGATCTCATTATTTTAGACCTTCTTTTGCCAGAAATGGATGGTTTTGAAGTCTTGAAAAAAATAAAAGAAAACGAGAAAACAAAAAAGATTCCCATTTTGATCCTTTCTAATTTAGGCCAAAAAGAAGAAATCAAGCGCGGATTGGAATTAGGTGCCACTGATTATTTGGTTAAAGCCAATTTCACCCCTAGCGAAATTATTGAAAAAGTAAAAGTAATTCTCAAAAGTTAAAATGCCTGAACTGCCAGAAGTAGAAACAACAGTCAGAGAATTGGAAAAAAAGATTTTAAACAAGAAAATTGTTAATGTTTTTATTGAAAGCCCCTCTTTAATAAAAAGACCTTCTTTTTCAATCTTTAAAAAAGAAATCATCGGAAAAAAGATCATTAAGGTTTGGAGAAAAGGAAAAAACATTCTCATCAATCTTTATCCCGAAAAAATCCTTTTGATTCACCAAAAACTAACAGGCCATCTCTTGATAGGCAAATGGAAAAAGAAAGGCGAAAAGTGGATTCCGGTTTCTGAAAATCCTTATTTAAAAGAAGGAGTTAACCTTTTTTTAAGAATTCTTTTTCTTTTGGATAACGGAGATTTCTTGGCTCTTTCTGATTTAAGAAAATTTGCGAAAATCGAGCTTTGGAACGAAAAGGACTTTTTAGAATCAAAAGAATTTAAAGAAATTGGGCCTGATGCCCTTAGCGTCTCTTTTGAAGAATTTAAAGAAAATTTAAGAAAAAAAGCGAAAAAACCAATAAAAGAAGTTTTAATGGATCAATCAGTTATCTCAGGTATTGGAAATATTTATTCTGACGAAATTTTATGGCGAGCAAAAATTCATCCCTTAAAAAAAATAGAAAATCTTTCTGAAAAAGATTTAAAAAATGTTTTTTTAATCATGAAAAAACTCTTAAAAAAGGCAATTCTTTTAAAAGGCGAGAGTATTTCAGATTATCGAAGGCCCTCAGGAGAAAAAGGAGAATTTGACAAAGAAAGAAAGGTTTATCGAAGAGAAAAAGAAAAATGTTCTCGCTGTCATCATCCTATCGAAAGGATCAAAATAAAATCTCGTAGTTCTTATTTTTGTCCTTTTTGCCAAAAACTATGATCCTTATCATTAGGGGACCCGAAACCTATCTTTCTCAAAAGAGAATAAAAGAACTCGTCGAGAAAGCAAAGGAAGAAAAAAAAGAGATTAAGTTTTTTGACCTCAAAGAAGAAAACGATTTCTTGTTAATAAAAAGAGAGTTTTTTAACATCGGTTTTTTTAATCAAAAAAAACTTTTTATTTTAGAAAACGCTTCCTCGAACAAAAAATTTCAAGAAGATTTTCAAAAAGAAATAGAAAGTTTTGCTTCTTCTCCTAATTTAATCGTTTTTTATGAAAAAGAAGAAAACGGTTCTCTTTCTAAAGCCATAGAAAAAAAAGCAAAGAAAGAATATTACGATTTTTTAACAAAAAAAGAAACAGAAAAATGGTTATCTCGAATAGAAAAAGAAAAAAATTTTGTCTTCGAAAAAGGAGCGAAAGAAAAATTAATCGAACTTTTGGGAAATAATCTTTGGTTAATCGAAAAGGAAATTGAAAAACTTTTAACTCTTGAAGAGAAAAGGATCTCTCTTTTGAGTATCAAAAAATTAATCTCTCCTCAATTGACGATCAACATTTTCAATACCTTGGAAATGTTAGCTCAAAAAAAGAAAAAGGAAGCCCTCTTGATGATTAAAAAACATTTAGAAAAAGATTCGCCCCAATATCTCCTTTCGATGTTTGTTTATCAATTAAGAGAAATGTTGATTTTAAAAAACCTTTTAGAAAAAACAAGGAATTTTTCTTTTTTACAAAAAAAATTAAAGAAACCTTATTTTTTAATCCAAAAAACCTTAAATTGTTTAAGGTTTTTTAAAAAAGAAGAATTAGAAAATCTTTATCAGAAACTTTATTTATTGGATTTTAAAATAAGGAAAGGAGAGATACCGCCTGAATTAGCCCTTTTTTTCTTTCTCAATAGCATTTAAAGCTAAAAAAGCTTTTGATTTTAATCTTGAGGCCTTATTTTTCTTTAAGACCTTCTCTTTTTTTGCCTTGTCAATTACCTTTTGTAAAAAAGGGAGTTTTTCTTTGGCTTCAGCCACCTTCTTTTCTTTAATCAAATCAAAAAACTCTTTATAAGTTTTTTTTACTTTGTTTTTCCAGAATAAATTATGCAACCTTCTTCTTTGGGCTTTTTTTAATTCTCTTTTGCTCGATTTTAAAATCGCCATGATTTTTAATTATATCACATTTTTTCTCTGGGAAATAGATTTGATTTTATCCCGAATCTGAGCTGCCCTTTCAAAATCAAGGTTTTTAACTGCTTCTTCCATTTCTCTTTTTAAAATCTTAAGATCATCGATAAATTCAAGATCTTTTATCTCTTTTTTCGCAAACAACCAAGATCGAATTGGTTTCTTAATCATCTGAGGAACGATTTTATGTTTTTTATTATAAGCGAGTTGAAAATTTCTTCTTCTCTCTGATTCCTCGATTGCTTCTTTCATTGCTTTGGTAATTTTATTAGCAAAAAAAATTACGCGACCATCCAAATTTCTTGCTGCCCGACCCATAATTTGTAAAAGAGTTGTTTTTGACCTTAAAAAACCTTCTTTGTCTGCGTCCAGGATTAAAATAAGAGAAACTTCGGGCAAATCCAAACCCTCTCTTAACAAATTAACACCAACCAAAACATCGATCTTCCCCTCTCTCAATCTTTTTAAAAGATCGGGCCTTTCTAATGTTTTAATTTCAGCGTGTAAAAAAGCGCTGGAAATTTTTTCTTCTTCTAATCTCTGAGAAATTGCTTCAGCCAATCTTTTGGTCAAAGCCAAAACTAAAACCCTTTGGTTTTTCTCTTTTCTTTTTTTAATCTCGAAAATAATCTCTTTTATTTGATTTTTTGGTTTTCGAATTTCGATCTCTGGTTCTAACAATCCTGTAGGTCTTACCAACAATTCAATAACTCTGTTTTTTGATCTTTTAATCTCAAAATCATCTGGCGTTGCTGAAACATAAACAAGATATTTTGCTTTTTTCTCGAATTCTTCATAAGTTAAAGGTCGATTATCAAAAGCTGAAGGTAAACGAAAACCATATTCGATCAAGGCTTCTTTTCTTTTTCGATCCTGGCTTGCCATTGCCTTTAATTGAGGAATCGTCTGATGTGATTCGTCGATAAAAATCAAAAAATCTTTTGGAAAATAATCTAAAAGAGTAAAAGGTGGTTCTCCTGGTTTTCGAAATTCTAAATGGCGAGAATAATTCTCGATACCATGGCAATAACCAGTTTCTCTAATCATTTCCAAATCGTATCTCGTTCTTTTTTCCAATCTCTCTTTTTCTAAAAATTTTTTCTTTTTTTCAAATTCCTTCAATCTCTCTTTTAACTCAATTTCAATATTTTTTAGGGCGATCTCAAGTTTTTCTTGTGGCGTTAGCCAAAAATGGGCAGGTAAAATTCTATCCGAAAGGACTTTTTTTGCTTCTTTAAAAGAAAAAGAATAATCTTTGTCAGTATTAACTTTTAATTGATAAATGTTCTCAATCCCTTGAGAGTTAAGCTCGACCCTGAGAATTTTTTGAGAACTGGAGAAAAAAATATCGATAAAATTTTCTCGGATTCGAAAGGTTCCTGGAAGAAAATCAAAATCGTTCCTTTGATAACCTAAAAAAATTAGTTGCGAAAAAAAATCTTTTCTGCTAATTTTTTGGTTTTTTCTTATTAAAAAGGATATTCTTTTATAATCTTCTGGCGAACCCAAATTATAAATACAAGAAACCGAAGCAACGATAATGACATCAGGCCTTGAAATTAAATCTTGAACTGCTGAATGTCTTAATCTTTCGATCTTTTCATTTATCTTTGCGTCTTTTTCAATATAAGTATCGGTTAAGGGTAAATAGGCCTCGGGTTGATAATAATCATAGTAAGAGACAAAATAATGGACTGCGTTTTTAGGAAAAAATTCTTTAAATTCTTGGTAGGTCTGACTGGCTAAGGTTTTATTGGGCGAAATCACCAGAGTTGGTTTTTTTAATTGATAAACAACATCAGCCATGACCACTGTTTTTCCAGACCCAGTAACGCCTAAAAAAACCTGGTGTTTTATTCCCTTTTTTATCCCTTCGACGATTTTCTGACTCGCTTCCTTTTGACTTGGGGTCAGAGAAAAATCAAGTTTTAAATCGAACATCATTTATTTTAACAATTTTTTTAAAATATTGACAAAAAATTTTTTTAAAATAAAATTTTAAAAAATATGAAAATTTTATTTTTCGAAAAGATTATTATTGCCATTATTATTAATCAACCCCTTTAAGGGGAGAAGGCTTAAATTTTAAAAAAGAAAACTTCTCCCCTTTCAAAAGGGGATTTTTTAATATCAAAAAAATGAAAAAAAGAATAGAGATTTACGACACAACATTAAGAGACGGCGCTCAACAAAAAAACATTAACTTTTCTTTAGAAGACAAAATAAAAGTAATTAAAATTCTATCGGACTTTGGCGTTGATTTTATTGAAGCCGGTTGGCCAGGTTCCAATCATAAAGATACAGTTTTATTCAAAAAAATTTTTTCAAATCCTTCAATCAACAAAGAAAAGATCGTTGCCTTTGGAATGACTTGTAAAAAAAATAAAAAACCAAAAGATGATATTCATTTTTGTCTTTTGTTAGGATCAAAAGCAAAGATCGTTACCATTGTGGGAAAATCTTGTGTTTTGCAAGTAAAAAATGTTTTAAATACTTCTCTAAAAGAAAATTTGCGAATGATTTTTGAGAGTATTAAATTTGCCAAAGAAAAAGGTAAAAGAGTTTTTTTTGATGCCGAACACTTTTTTGATGGTTTCAAAAGAAATCCTTCTTTTTCTCTAAAGGTTTTAAAAACTGCCCAAAAAGCTGGGGCTGAAAGAATTGTGCTTTGCGATACAAACGGCGGATCCTTGCCTTTTGAAATCAGAAAAATTGTAAAAATTGTCAAAAAAGAAATTAAAGTTCCTTTGGGTATTCATTGTCATAATGACAGCGGTTTGGCGCTGGCCAATAGCTTAGAAGCAATAAAAGCAGGTGTCTTTCAAGTTCAAGGTACGATTAATGGCTATGGAGAGAGATGCGGGAATGCTGATTTGTCTGTTTTAATTCCGACGCTTCAATTTAAATTAAAAATACCTCTTTTGGAAGAAGAAAAACTAAAAAAACTAAAAGAGCTTTCGCGCCAAATTGCTCAAATAGCCAATCAAAACCCAAACCCTTTTCAACCTTATGTTGGCGAAAATGCTTTTTTAACAAAAGCGGGGCTCCACGGCGATGGAATTCTAAAATGGAAAGAAAGTTATTTACATTGCGATCCTGAAAAAGTAGGAAATGAAATCAAATTTTCTCTTTCTGAAATCTCTGGAAAATCAATCCTTTCTCTAAAGGCAAAAGAATTGGGTTTCTTTTTTGAAAAAGAAAAAATAGAAAAGATAATCGAAGAAATCAAAAGAAACACAAAAATGGGTTTAATCTACGAAAACGCCGAGGCCTCTTTGGAATTATTTTTGGCTAAAAAAAGTAAAAAATTCTATCCCTTTTTTCAACCGATCTTTTTTGAAGTAAAAATAGTTTATAATAAAAAATTTCTGACCCAATGCAAATTAAAGATAAAAATAAAAAATAAAATTTTTTCTGCCAAAGCTTTGGGGCAAGGGCCAATCAATGCCTTGGATAAGGCCTTAAGAAAAATTCTCAAAAAATCCTTTCCCAAGCTCTCAAAAGTAAAATTAATTGATTATAAAGTAAGGATTCTAGAAGGGGAAAGCGGTACCCACTCAGATGTCCTTGTTCTTATCGAATCTTCAGACGGAATCCATAAATGGACAACAGGCGGTATTTCTTCTAATATCATTCTTGCTAGTTTTCAAGCGCTTTCAGATTCTCTTCAATATCCCTTGTATAAAAATTTTTAATTTTTGTGTTATCATTTTAAATGATGCTGAAAGAAAGAATAAAAAAACTCTGCCCTCCTTTTTTGTTGAGTGGATATCATTTTTCTCTTTCTTTATTGAGCGCTCTCTTGTATGGCTTTCCCTCAAAAAAAATAAAAGTCGTTGGTATCACGGGTACCAATGGAAAATCAACAACTGCTTTTTTAATCTCAAAAATTCTTGAAGAAGCGGGTTTTTCTGTTGCTGTGAGTTGTTCGATTTTTTTTAAAATAAAAAACCAAGAATGGCAAAATAAAATGCGAATGACTATGCCAGGCCGTTTTTTCTTGCAATCTTTCTTAAAAAAAGCAGCAAAAGAAAAATGTCAGTATGCGATCATTGAAGTAACATCAGAAGGAATAAAACAATACCGACACTCTTTTATCAACTTTGATTGCGCTATTTTTACCAATCTTTATCCCGAACATATTGAAGCTCATGGAAGTTTTGAAAAATACCGAAAAGCGAAAGAAAAATTGTTTGAAAAAACAAAAAACTGTCATATTCTAAACTTTGACGACAAAGAAGTTTTTCATTTTTTGAACTATCCAAGCGAAAAAAAATATCTCTATTCTTTAAAAAACGGAGAAAATTATTTTTTGGCAAGTAATGAAAAACTGATAAAAGGAAAAATTTTAAAAACAACAAAAAAAACTATTTTAATGGAAGTAAAGGGTTTAAAAATAAATTTAAAAATCCCTGGCGAATTTCAGGCCTATAACGCGATGGCAGCCATTGCTTTTGCCCTTTCGCAAAACATCCCTTTAAAGATCGCAAAAAGAGCTTTGGAAAAAATCTCTTCAGTCCCTGGTCGCATGGAAGAGGTTATTTCTTTCCCTTTTAAAGTCATTGTTGATTATGCCTTTACGCCCAATGCTTTGGAAAGCGTTTATCTTAATTTGAGAAAATATTTAAGGAAAAACGAAAAAATGATTTGTGTTCTTGGTGCTTGCGGTGGTGGTAGGGATAAATGGAAAAGACCAGTTTTGGGAAAAATTGCTCAAAAGTATTGTGAAAAGGTTATTATTACTAATGAAGATCCTTATGATGAAGACCCTTGGGAAATCATTGAACAAGTAGCTAAGGGTTGTAATAAAGCAGAAAAAATCTTGGACCGCAGAGAAGCAATTAGAAAAGCCCTAAGTTTGGCTCAAAAAAATGACATTGTGATTATTACTGGTAAAGGATGTGAACCTTCTATTTGTGTTAAAAACGGAAAAAAAATTCCTTGGGACGATCGGGTGGTGGTCAGAGAAGAATTTGAAAAATTAAAAACTAATGGAAAACAAATATAAAATTTTAAAACATCCAGCTGATTTAAAAATAAAAGTCTGGGCAAAAGATCTTAAAAAACTTTTTTCTTTGGCTCTCTTTGCTCTTTTCAAAACTATTAACGCAAAAACAGAAGGAAATTTTGTCTTTAGAAAAATAAAAGTTAAAAGCAATGATCTGCCAAGCTTATTTGTTGATTTTTTAAACGAAACTCTTTGTTTGTCTCAAATAAAAAAAGAGGTTTTTTTTGATTTAAAAATAAAAAAATCATCTTTTGAAAAAGATTTTTTTATTGAAGGACTATTAAAAGGAAAGAAAATCAAAAGCATTGACCTTGATATCAAGGCAGTAACTTATCATCAATTAAAAATTGAAAAAAAGAAAGGTAAATGGGTCGCGGTTTTTCTCTGCGATATTTAATAATGAAAAAAGAAGAATTTCTGTGCGAAAATTGCCAAAAAAAAGTTCCTTTTTCTGCTTTTATCGGAACAAAACATCGTAATCATTGTCCTTTTTGCCTTTGGTCAAAACATGT
>Ga0272449_1000313_pt1 | contig 58792 bp, 49 predicted proteins | sample YNPCB0241_FD_198679 | JGI IMG/M metagenome (GOLD analysis project Ga0272449, IMG submission 198679) | Hot spring sediment microbial communities from Yellowstone National Park, WY, United States - YNP-CB-024-1 | ecosystem: Environmental > Aquatic > Thermal springs > Hot (42-90C) > Sediment...
GCCCTGCTGCCATTCATTGAACTTAATAACCTTTTCCAACAATATGAGCATGGTCCGAAGGGAACGGGCTCCGACGGCTTCCCGGACCCGCCCAATCCACGTCCATGGCGAAATCGTTACAGCCACCCGGTGAATTTGCCGGTGACCACGGCGGTAATCCCCACCTTCCTTTGTCCCAGTGACATGCCAAACAACCCCATTGGCCAGATTAAGTCCCACAATTACGCGGCCAATTACGGGAATACGGTGATCTGGTTTACAGAAGGTGCTGCTCATCCCTCGGATCCTAATCTGATTCACCGGGGGGCTCCGTTTGATTGGGTCCGTGCCTCCGGTAGCTGGCTGGAGACTCATCCCACACGCTCGCGGAATTTCTCGGCCATCATGGATGGGCTAAGTAACACGCTCTTGGTGGCTGAAGTCATCATCGGCCAAGGAAGTGACCTCCGGGGCTTCAGCTGGTGGGGCGATGCGTCGGGGTTTACCACATACTTACCGCCGAACAGTCCGCTGCCAGACAGGATCTATACGGCAACCTATTGCGTAAATCGGCCGCCGAATCCCCCTTGCGATGTGAGTACCTCGGCCGAACCCACCAATTTTGCCTCGCGAAGCCGTCACCCGGGCGGGGTTCAGGTCGTGATGTGTGATGGTTCCGGCCGGTTCATTTCCAACACGATTGACCTTGCCGTGTGGCGGGCATTAAGCACGGCACGGGGTCAAGAGCCGGTGGGCAACTTCTAGCAAAAATAGTCGGTTTAGCGTAAGGCGTTGCGAGGGCGAACCGGGTATCCCGGCGAAGGTAGACCTGGCGTGAGATATCTTCGCCGGGCGGAAGATTTCGCCGCAAGCATAAGGTTTTGCTTTCTGTCGCCTGAGTCAGTTCGCCGAAAGCTTCCGGGACCTAGGGCATGCGGTTGATATCCGCTGGCCGTTCCGGAAGCTCTTTCTTTTTCCCTTCTCAGGCCAGAACCTCCTTGGCCGGAAGACCCGGCACCTCCCGAACATAACGAGGGACGGCGTAGCCTGGTAATTTTCCCCTCAAGACGGCAACGATTTCTCTTCCCACCTCAATCGGCACCTCAAAATGGCTTGCACCTTCGACAGGGTCAAGCTGATGAAGGTAATAGGGGAGTACCCTCAGGTCGATCAGCATCTCGAAAAGCTTCGTTAGTACCTCCGCTCGATCGTTAATAGACCGCAAAAGCACGGTTTGGCTCAAAACAAGAATGCCGCCATCCACGAGGCGAGAAATAACCTCGACAACTGGTGGGGTCAATTCCTGGGGGTGGTTCACATGAAGCACCAAGACTGTCGGCCGGTCCACACTTTGAAGTATTTGAACGAATTGCTGACTCACCCGCTGAGGAAGGGCCACGGGAACACGGGTGTGGATGCGGATTCGTCGCACGGTGGGGATTTTTACGAGCCGCTTGAGAAACCGATCAAAAACCTCATCCTCCAGAACCAGTGGATCTCCGCCGCTTAAGATAACCTCGCGGATAGTCCCGTCCTCTTGAAGAGCCCGGAGAATTTCTTCTTCGTTGGCTGTGTTGCCCAATACCTCCGGGAACGTTCGATATCTGCGGAAACAGAATCGGCAGTGAATGGCACATCGCGGTGTGGTTAGGAGTAGAGCCCGGCCTTCATATTTGCGAATTAGGGGGGACCGGGCAATGAGAGCTTGTTCCAGTAACGGATCGCGGGAATAGCCGGGCGAACAAACCTTCTCGAGGTCGGTCGGCAGTACTTGGCGAAGAAGAGGGTCGCCGGGATCTCCGGGAATCATCCTGGCAACAAAAGATTCCGGAACTAAAAGCGGGAATGCATCAGGTTCTGTCGGCTTTTCGAACGGAAAGTCATCCCGGGACAGCTTTAATCGGGCCAGAAGCGACGGGAGAGCAGTGTAAAAGATCTCTCCCGAACTTTCTTCCCACGTACCGGATTGCGGGCCTTTGGCTTCCCCACCATCGGCCTGGAGGAAAACACGGGGTTTTGCACAGCAATGGGGTTGCGGGGCGGAAACTTGGGCAAATTCTTTCATCGTTTGCTTACCATTGGGTTGCGAAAAAATCGAAACGGCGAAATCCACTTCCATTCTCCCCGGAAAAGGAATCGAGGCCAACTTTCCTAGTTCCCCCTCGTAAAGAGTAGCCAAAGGGGCAGTGGTGCGTTTTCGACCCCTCGGGATTCCTTCTTTCGGAGATTCATCCGCGCGGTTACAAAACTCTCAGGCCTTAACGAAGGGGCTGAGGGAGCACCGGTTGAGAAAAAGGTAGGCAAAAAAGGGGAGCACCCTTCGCAATGCGAGAGGGAACAGGCTCAATTGAAATCCTATGACCTCCTTAAAAGGATATCCCAATGGCGGTACTTTGCCTCCTGAGTGGTGGAAAATCTGCGTTTTTGAGCGTGCTCGATTCGCCGCTCCAATCTCCTCATGGTGAAGGCGGTTTGATAAAATGGGGCCAGTTAGCTATTTTCAATGTCACTCGGCAAAAGCTCGGCGAGGGACCTCGGAATTAACACCAAACTAACTAAACTTCGGTACTATTCGGCCGGGTCAGTGCGAGGTAGCCCGGCAAACGAAAATTGTAGGAAGGAGTGACCGCGGGGATAAACTTCTCCGGGTTGATAAAGCTCCATCGGATTGGATAAGTTGCCACCGGATGTGGCGATTCGACAAACCGCCCGGTTTTTCAAGCCTTAGACTCGGGTGAAACCCGCGGAAAGGCGAGGGTTCCTGCAGGGTTCAGGAGCAAACTTCCGAGCAGAAAAGGATGAAGAGATTTTAGGATCATCGGAACCTTTTGGAGTGGAAAGGGTATAAAGCGTGGCCACTTACGACGTTGGTGAACTGCGTAAAGGTCTTAAGATCCAGATCGATGGGGAACCTTATCTGATCGTGGAGTTTACTTTCGTCAAGCCTGGCAAGGGGCAGGCTTTATATAAGTGCAAGTTGAAAAACTTGATCAAGAATACGGTGATTGACCGAACCTGGAAGACCGGAGATCAGGTGGAAGCTGCAGATGTAGAGGAGGTAGAAGCTCAGTTTCTTTATCGGCAAGGCGATCATTTCGTCTTCATGAACACCCAGACTTACGAGCAGTACGACCTAACAATCGACCAAGTCGATGAGGCTTGGAAATATTTGAAGGAGGGGATGATTTGCAAGATGCTGCTCTTTAATGGGGCTCCCATTGGGGTTACGCCGCCGTTCCATGTGGTCTTGCGAGTCGAATACTGTGAACCGGCAGCCCGGGGAAACACAGCAACCAATGTCACCAAGCCAGCCCGGGTTGAAACAGGGGCAGAGCTTATGGTCCCTGCTTTTGTGGAAATTAACGACCTGATCAAGGTGGATACACGTACGGGCGAGTATATTGAAAGGGTCAAAGAGGAGGGTTAAGGATCAGCCCGAGAAAGAGGGAAAGTTGGGGAATTTCGGACATTTGCCTGCTCCACATTAGCGGGTGATTAAACAGCCACTTTATCGCTTGGTTGTTGCCTTGAGACGGGCCCCCTTGTGTGAGAAATAAGCGGCAGGGGGGCCGAAGTGTTTTGCCGCACGAAATCAGTTGGTGCAGATGAATTCTCGCAGCTTGGATTCCTCTGCCGAAGTGCCAAATTCCCGCCCGGCTGGCTCTTCAAGTCTCCCCGTCGATCAGTCCCGGTGCTGGCCACCTACTGCTTCCCGGGAAATCCTCCAAAAAAGGGCAGAGCTTTTGCGGGCCGTAAGGAAGTTCTTCGATCGCCGGGGATTCTTGGAAGTAGAAACCCCACTATTGTCCGCCGACACGATCGTCGATCGGCACCTAGATCCTTTTCCAGTGCTGGTGTGGACGCCCGAAAGATGCCCGGTTTCGCATGCTGGCCAAGCCGACCCCTGCAGAAACGTTGGCTCAACATTCGGCCAGAAGATACCCTCGGTGGAAGTTCCCTCCCAAGGGGGGCAATCTTTGCCGGAGGTCCCCCAGGCTTTTCGCTGGCTTCAAACTTCGCCAGAATTCGCGATGAAGCGCATGCTGGCTGCCGGTTTCGATGCAATTTACCAGATCACCAAGGCATTTCGGGCGGGGGAACGGGGACCACTTCACAATCCGGAATTCACAATTGTCGAATGGTACCGTGTCGGGCAGGGATTGAAAGAAGGGATGCTCTTCTTAAGTGAGCTATGCCAGGAGATTCTCAAGACCTCCGAAGCCGAATTTTTGAGTTTCGGTGAAGTTTTTAGGACTTACGTGGGGCTAAACCCCCATAGGGCGACGGCAGGAGAAATGGCGGCCGTGGCCGACCTTCATGCCATTCCCACCCCAGATATTCCAGAAGATGATCTCGATACTTGGCGAGATGTCCTCTTTGCGGAATTAGTCCAACCCCATTTGGGTTGGCAAAGACCTACGATTGTGTACGGATATCCACGAACGCAATCCGGGCTGGCTCGGTTAGTGCCGGGAGATCCCCCCGTAGGTGCCCGGTTTGAGCTTTTTATCCGTGGAATTGAACTTGCCAATGGTTATTACGAGTTGACCGACGCCGAGGAGCTGGTTAGTCGATTTCGGTACAACAACAATTGGCGTGTTCGAGACGGGAAGCAACCCCTACCGGAAACAAGCCGGCTTGAACAGGCCCTCCGGGAAGTCAGTTTTCCGGAGTGCTGCGGATGTGCGTTAGGGTTTGATCGGTTGGTCATGCTCGCAGTAGGAGCAAAAACGATTGACGAAGTTTTGCCTTTCCCATGGGAACGGGCTTAAACAGGTGACGAACAACCAATCGAGAGTGTGTGGTTTGGCCTCCGGCTCCTAACTCCGCCACGGAAAACAAGCTCAAATATTCGGGTGTGGAATTCACCTTGTTTTTATTTGGGAAACGATCATGGGCTTGTTGCCTTGAATCATACAAAAATCCCCTGCGAATTACGGTGAAGTTTACCATATTTCGCCCCGAAAAGCGGGGAATTGGGATAGATGAACAATTGTGGGGGCGAAACCTCCGAACAGCTCAAGTCAGCAAAGATTAGGTTTCCCTTAAAGGATGCTTTCCACATGCAGTAGGCTCGATGTTGTGGTGGCTGAGTGTCGTTGAATATTCCAGCGGGATCATTCAGAGTTCCGGAGCATGTTCCTCAAAACACTTGTGCAGTGATCCTCCTTCGAAAAAGCCAATTTGTACTGGACAAGCTAGGCTGAAAAAGGATTTTGATTCCGCAGTGTGAACCGGGATGGTTATGACGAAGGCGGGTTACGATCCTTATCGAGATGCCTTGGTAATAGAAGAGGATACGGTCTGGCCCGAGAACTTGCTGGAGTTAGACGAAAAAACGCGTCAAGCTCTTGAGCGGGTCCTGCATTCCCACCCCGAGATAGTGGAAAACCTGGAGTACGTTAAACTTCCCACAGGTTTTTGTCGCCGAATCACGGTGACAAGGGATGATCTCGCCCGCGTGCTAAAACTAGCGGAGAATGGTGAAAAATTTGGAGCCGATTTGCCGGCCGTGGCTGCTCTCCGGAATTTTTTGTGTAAAACAGATAGGTCCGCCTAAGTTAGATACCGTCCCCAAAAGGTGACTTAAAAAGGCATCGCGAGTAGCTCTCCCCATTCTTTTGGGAGAAGAACTTGGCGGCTGAGGGGTAACTGTAGGTTTAGCAGGACCAGGTGATGCAACTCCGCCCGCCGGCGGAGCCTAGTATTTACCTCGACGGCACTTGAGGTGAAGGCGATGACAGACGGTTGCGAAGAAAAATTAAGGCGTTCGGTTGAAGTGAGGCTTGGTGATCGATCGTATACGATCCAAATAGGGCATCGGATTCTCGCTTCGCTTGGGCAAACAATTAGAAAATTGGGTCCCGTTTCCCGGGTGTTTATTATTGCCGATTCTAATGTCGCTGAACCTCACGGCCGGTTGGCGAGGGAAAGCCTTGAGGCGGAGGGTTTTCGCCCGGAGTTTCTGACTGTGCCTCCGGGTGAGGTCACCAAGTCGATCGATACGGCCGTGCAATTGTGGCGGGAGCTTATCACCCGCGGGGCGGACCGAAGGTCGTTGGTCGTAGCTGTAGGAGGGGGGATGGTGGGGGATTTGGCCGGATTTGTGGCAGCCACCTATGCCCGGGGAGTACCCTTCTTCCAAGTGCCGACCAGCCTTTTGGCACAAGTGGATAGTTCGGTGGGGGGAAAGGTCGCGGTAAATCTTCCCGAAGCCAAAAACATGGTAGGAGTTTTTTACCAACCCCGGGGAGTTCTCATCGATATTGCAACCTTGGATACTCTTCCGGAGCGAGAGTACGTTTCGGGTCTTGCGGAGGTGGTGAAATATGGAGTTATCCTCGATGGTAAGTTCTTTGCCTTCCTAGAGGGCAACACCGAAGGGCTTCGCCGCCGAGATGCGGAACTCCTACAGGTGGTGGTGGAACGTTGCTGCCGCCTGAAAGCAGATATCGTGGAACAGGACGAAAAAGAGGAGACAGGGCTTCGGGCTGTGCTCAATTATGGCCACACCTTTGGCCATGCAATTGAGACACTCACCGGCTACGAGGCTTTCCTGCATGGGGAAGCTGTGGCTATGGGAATGATGTGTGCGGCCCGATTGGCTGAGCGGCTCGGCATGGTCGGACCAGAACTTGTCGGGCGGCAACAAAATTTGTTGGAGGCCCTCGAACTTCCCACCAAGCCTCCCAGGCTGGACATCCCCACGATGCTCGCGGTAATGCGACACGATAAAAAGGCTCAGCATGGCCAGATGCGATTTGTCCTTCCCCGATCGCTAGGCCAGGTGGAAGTGGTAGGAGGAGTACCCGCTGAAATCGTCCAAGAAGTGCTGGAAGAGATGATGGCGTGATCCAGTTTCGAGGGCTCCCACTGTGCAAAGCGGAGCCCTTTTTCTTTGCTTGCCCACAGAGAATGACTGCTAAGATGCCATGAACTTTGGAGTGGTTTGCTGGCTTCTTGGCCAGATTTGTTGGTTGCTGGCGGGAGCGATGGTTTTCAGTCTCCCCTGGTCTTTTCCGCTACTTGGCGAAGTGAAGGCTTTTGACTACCGCGGTTTTTTCGGTATCTTGTTGGCAACTCTCATGACCGCCGGGATTGGGGCTTTTCTGGCCTTCCTAGGTCAGAAGCACCGGAACCAGCCCCTTTACCGGAAGGAAGCCATGGCCGTGGTCGGACTTGGTTGGATCCTCGCAAGCCTTGTGGGTGCTCTTCCATATTTACTGAGCGGCACGGCCCTGGGACGGGATCCCTTGGGTAAACCAGTGCCTATGACCGTGGTAGATGCAATCTTTGAATCCGTGTCCGGGTTTACGGATACAGGTGCCAGTGTGCTAACCGACGTTGAAGACCATGAGCTGGTGCCGCGGAGTGTGCTCTTTTGGCGGTCAGAGACTCACTTTATTGGGGGTTTAGGAATTGTGGTGCTATTCGTGGCGGTGCTTGGGGTGGGTTCCGCCAGCAAGGCCCTAATGCAAAGCGAAATCCCTGCCCTTGTGCAAACGCGGACGTATGCCCTCAGCCAACATTCTGCAAGAGCTTTTGGGGGTATCTACGTAGCTCTCACTATTATCCTGGCTCTTCTCCTCATGCTGGCAGGGCTACGTCCTTTCGATGCCCTTTGCCATGCTTTCGGAACGGTTGCCACCGGCGGATTTAGCACACGAAACGAGAGTATTGCTGCTTTCCAGAGCTGGCCAATCGAGCTTATCATCACAGTTTTCATGATTTTGGGATCCACAAACTTCGTTCTTCTTTATCATGTGGTACTATTCGGACCTGGACGGTTGTTCTCTGATCCGGAGTTTCGTACCTATTTAGCGACCATTTCTTTGGCGGTCTCGGCGGTCGTGCTCGCGGGTGTCATTTACGGAGATTTTCCCGATTTACTGACCGGACTCAGGCAAAGTCTCTTTCAGGTAACCGCAATAATCTCCACAACCGGATTCAGTGTGGTGGATTTCGACCGTTGGAATGGTTTTTCCCAAGCGATCCTATTGACCGTGATGTTTATCGGAGGTTGTGCTTGCAGCACCAGCGGTAGCTTAAAAATCATTCGCCATATTCTTCTCTCCAAGATCTTGAGCTTGGAACTGGAAAGAACGTTTCGTCCCAACGTAGTTCGGCACATTCGCCTGGGAAACCGAGTAATCCAGGAGCCGGAAATCCGTCTGCAAATTTTGCTGTATTTTGCCCTTATTGGGATGATATTCGTCGCCGCCTGGCTTGCTTTGATGGCCGTGGAGCCGGATTCCACCTGGCACACCACCTTGATGAGCAAGTCCGATCAGTCTCTGGTCCGTTCCAATATGCTGCTAGGCCCGGAAGGGGTGCCGACCGGCTCGCACAATCTGAAGGCAAAATTAATCGACTGTGCGAGTGCAGTGGCTACTTGTGTGAATAGTGTGGGCCCGGGGTTGGGAGTGGTTGGACCTACGAAAAACTATTCGCAGCTTCAACCGGCAAGTAAGCTCATCCTGGCTGTGATCATGCTCCTTGGACGACTGGAGGTATTTCCGATTTTGGTCCTGCTGTCCCCCCGGTTTTGGCGGCGGCTCTGAGAGTTCGAACGGCGATCGAAACTAATGTTCATAAGAAAAACTGGCGTGCCGCCTCGACAAGACTTGCCCGAAAAGACCTCGCCCTGGATCCGCGGCGGTAAGGACTAGCAACAGCATTCCAGGGTAGTCTCCCAGATGTTTTCGATGTTAGTGAGCCCTGTGTGTGCGGAATCCCGAGATATGGCCTGGTTGTGAGGGCTTCTCGGGACACCTTATGGAGGCCGCTGTCTCCACGCCATGCACCTGCCAATATCCTGAATCTGCAGCGATAGTGTGCTCAACATGATGCAGAAAAAGTGACCCTAAAAGTCTCGTTTTGGCCGGACTAAACTCAAACTGTTAGATAGACAGCTACCGAGCTGATTGTCCCTCCCAAAACTGGGATAAGCCACTCCGCGAGGGGTTACTTCTCGGCCAGCTCTTCAAGAAGAGCTACAACAGCTTCCACCATTTCTTCGCCTGTCCCCTTGGCCACGTAACTGTGGAATCCCGTCCACACTTGATACCCGCCGAAGTTGAAGGCTTCAGCATCGGGCACATAACCAATCCAATCATTTGCCAGTTGAATCACGTACGTGTAGCGGAAGGGAGAACGTTTCCGCATCTGCAGACCTAAGCTGGGGAATAGTTCTGCTGGAATTCCCACAAAGCAGATGTCGCCCATCCGGATAGCTTGTATTTCTGTGGTCCTCTCCTGACCTTGGAGGGGAGCAAGCTCGCGACGCATGTTGGTGAAAACCTCGATGATCGAGTCTGCCGCGGTGCCCGCCCGCTTTCTGCAGTAATATTCGACGGCCTTTGCCTCGGCCTCCTCATCGAAATGCCGAATCCGGAATCGAAACTCCTTTCGGGCACATCGAAGGGGAGTCAACGGCTGTACATTCGCCTCCTCTAGAGCCCGCTTGAGCGCCGCAACGATTCGTTCCTGAGCCACAGCAGGGGGAGTGTCCAGCCGGTGCGTGGAACCAGAAGGGCCGGGAAAATACGCCCCTATCCCGCCTAATTCCGCCTCCAATTGCTGGACGGCTAACCCATAAAAGGTGGGTGAACGGACGTTGCCCCTTACAGTTCCAATTGCATGCACCGCGTGGGCAAAGAAGAATCCCTTCAAGGATCCGTCTTGGCGACGGAATGCCAGCACCGGAAGGTCAACATCCACCGGGCCGGTAGGCCGAACGGCGTCGTCGCGACGTCCTATCCAAAAAATGGTACCATCCGACAGAAGTAGTCGACTATTCTGGCCAATGGTGCTTTCCACACTCATGGCAAAAATGGGGATTGCTGGCTCCATGGAGCCTAGGGCGTTCTCCACGGCCGTCAAAATCGCTTTTTGGAGTTGCTGGCAGAAAGCTTCTTCCCGCCCATAACCATGAACCCGTACTGTGCTCGGGGCATGGTGCGTGTGCGTTGCCGCAATGAGCACAGCACCACGAGAAATCCCGTAGCGGGCCTCCAAGCTTTCCAAAATGGGCCGAAGGAGATCTTGTGTGACGATCAGCACATCACAGGAAACCAAAACTACTTTTTCCCCCGGTTCAGGTTCGACCACAAATGCGGTGGCCCGGAGTTGCCCTTCTTGCCCCTGGACATAACGCGGATGAATCCCGCCAGCGATGACCATCTTATCGTCGCACACCAGTTCCACAGCGGCAGTGCCAACCTTTACCGACCGGAAAACGCTCCCGCTGTGAGCTGCCAAAACTATTTGGCCGCAAGTCGAAAGAAGCACCACACTAAAGATCACCAGGCAACAGAGGACGAAACCCGTCAGCTGCCGGGCCCGACCTTTAGGCCAAAAATGACGTGGGCTCATAATCCAAAGCATTGTCTCACTCCTTGGCTAGCTCGAGAAAGCCATCGGCGATGGGAGTACCGATAAACCTCCACAGCCGTAGTTACCGCAGGCTTACGCCGTGAGCATAGCTGGAGCCCGCGGAAAAGAGAGCCAAGCCCCAGCCACGTAGCACAAACCCGCCGAAGATAGTTTAGCCGGAGGACTGTTGGAGTTACAGCAAAGTGCCGGTTATGGAAAGCGGGGTCAGCACTGGGAGGATGAGATTTGCCTGACTCAGAGGCTGTCTTCAAATTCCGAAACCGGTCACCCTTTGACCGATTGGCAGAGGTTTTCCCAAGGTTTTGCGAGGCCTAACGGCACTATCGGATGTTGCAGGCTGTGTTAAAACAGCCGTTCCGTGAAAAGTAAATCAGGTGTGTGTTATTACACCGTCGAGACTTGGGGCACGTCTGGTTGACGTGGGTTTTCTGTTACGGAGCGTGAATCCGTAACCGCCGTACTACCGAAAGACCCCGGAGAAGGCGGGTAGCAACTTCAGGCCAGCAGAGTCTCGCTGATTTGAAGCCAGTCTCTCAGAAGCCCCAGCCAAAAGTCGTCTCCAGTCCTGCCATGTGGGTGCGATCCTACTGGAGGGAAATAGATCGCCGGTTGACCGCTTGGCAAGGCAAGAAGTATCACGGCCGAGGTTTTAGCCACGGCTGGGCAAACGCCAAGGCAGGATCGACGTCACCCGAGCCGGCATCTAGCCTTTTACTTTTCCGCGAGGGTGGTTGAACCCGAGGTGACTGGGGGAGTATCCTCGGAGAGCATGGTTGGCTCGGAGTTGGGCGAAGTAACCGGGCCCTGGTAAGCGGGGAATCGGATAATGAAGGCCGTTCCCACCCCGACCGTACTTTCGACCCGAATCCGCCCGCCGTGGTTTTCAACAATCTCTCGGCAAAGAGCAAGGCCTAGACCTGTGCCACCCTTGCCTGAGCCGTCCGAACCGTCTTTCGTCGTAAAGAACGGTTCAAAGATGCGTGGGAGGATCTCCGGCGGTATTCCGCAGCCGTAATCCCGCACCACTAGTTCCACCATTTGGGTCTCCGGGTCGTAACCGAGGCGGAGTAAAATCCTGCCGCCCCGGGGCATGGCCTGCCGAGCGTTGATCAGTAGGTTAAGCAACAATTGCTGGATTTGTCCCGGAAATCCTAGGATCGGGGGTACTGGCCGGAGCTGGGTTTCTACTGCCACACGGTACTTGTTGAGTTCTCGCTCCAGGAGCAGAAGGGTGTCCTCCACCAATGTCGCGAGATTGATCGGCTCCTTCGAGGCCGATCGGCACCTCGCCATAGCCAAGACGCCATTGGTAATTCGGGCAGCTCTGGTGCCCGCCGCCAGGATTTTCTCGAAGGCTTTTTGCCGGGTTTCCGAGTCCGAATGTCGAAGACCTAACTTCGCATAATTGATGATCGTAGTGAGGACATTATTGAATTCGTGGGTAACCGTGCTCACCAGTTCTCCCAAAGCGACCATTTTCTGCGATTGCAGAAGTCGCTCACGGAGGGCTTGGATTTCCTGCTCTAGGTGTTGAACGTCCATCCTGCTGGCTCCCCGACCCACCGGATCTTGTAGCTTCGACGGGTTTTCTCCCCGGTTCAAAAGCCTCGCTGATTAGGTGACCGATTTGCACCCAGAAAGCTGCAGAAATTGCTCAGGGCTCTTAAACCTCTTGTTTCCACTATTCCCCTCGTTTTATCCAAAGCACTTAGTCCATCCATCCTACACAGGATCTGAACAAAACCGCCGCCAAACCTGCCCTCAACCAAAATTTGGTATCGTCGTCCGGCAGAGGTTCCTCGATATCATCCGATTGATTTCTTTCTGAACGCGGTTGCGGGAGGGTCAACAGGGAAGGTTTACCTGGCCAACGAGAGTTTGGAGGTATTGCTCCGAGGGCTGTGTCAGGCTAGCACCACTCGTTGACAACGGGCCTTTCCGCTGATTCTGAGAGTACCGACCTCCGTGATAGTAATTTGCTTGGCCTAGACTGGCGGTACGCTCGTCTGAGTTGACACTTCCTTGGGGCTTGTTCTAGCAGGATGCTCGGTCTTTTTGGTTTTTGGGTGGTAGGCCGGCCGAGGAATAAGCAAAAGGAGGGTTGGGTATGCATCTTCCTTTGCCTTTGGGGCGGAGTGCCCCATTCAATCAGCGGCTGCCGGCAGAAGACGGTATGCTAGAAAGAGAACTTATTAGGAGGATCAAAGAGTGCGGATGTGAGGTTCGAAAGGAATGGCTCGGAGGTAAAGTGGGGTCAAGCTGTTACATCCGGGGAAAGCAGGTGGTCTTTATCGATCCCGCGGTTCCCATCCAAGATCGCATAGAGTTTCTTTCGAAGTTTTTGGCCGGATTGACTTGTCCCTCTCGTGTCCAATAGGCAGAAGAACGCCCTAGCCAACTTTTGGTATGAGAGCCGGTTTGGCTCCATCAATTGCTCCGAGAAATCTTTGTTTCCCCCGACGGAGTCCCGTCTACGATCCGGGAAATGGATTGGGTGAGTCTCCCCCAAGGCGGGGAACTTTCCTCCGGCTGAGTTTGCTGCAGAATTATTGCTTGCCGCAAGATCTCAACGGGAAACCGGCCCCGAATTCTTTCCCTCCTGCAGACCAGGTAACATTAGAGCAGTCGGCTCAGAGAAGTCTGGCCGTGACGGCCCTCTGAAGCACTGTCAGAGGGTAGCCTTTGGAAGCGGTTCCAAGCAGAGGGAAGCCAATCGCCAAGCATGAGCGTTAATATCACCGTTGCGACCTTTCGATGGGACAGGATTCCCGGCGGAGGTGTTGGTTTAACTGCTTCGCCTCCGTGATCTAGGTCCCGGTGTTTACTGCCGATGACTGGCGGGGATTCCCGTCATCCTTTCGGGAGGTGTGGACATTATAATCAATGAAGTGCCGGTTGCCCGTTGACTCACGGATTTTCCGGGGGTTGGTAAAGTCCGTGGGTCCGAATGTACTCTTCAACCGCTCGCGGTACTCGGTACCGAATGCTTCTGCCCTGGGCCACTCGATCCCGGATTTCTGTGCTGCTTAGTTCGATTAGGGGCATGTCCACCATGTGGGCACGGATTTGCTCCCACCTGGCAGGCCCAATCCGGGAGAGCAAGCTTTCATGAATCCTTGGTGTGTGGTTGGCCCGGCGAACCACAAGGGGCAGGGCAAGCTCACAGATGACGTCGGCTTCCCGCCATGTGTGGAGTTCTTCCAAAGAGTCGGCTCCCAATAAGAGGAAAAGCTCGGCCTCGGGCACTAGGGCCCGGATTTGCCGAAGTGTGTCCACGGTATAGCTAACTCCCCCCCGCTCGATCTCCAACCGGCAGACCCTAAACTGGGGATGCCCTGCAATAGCGAGTTCCAGCATCTCGATTCGCCTGAGGGCATCGCTCAGGGGCCTACCTTTTTTATGCGGCGGGGTTGCCGCCGGGACAAACCACACCTCATCTAATCGGGCGGCTTCCCGACAGCTCTCTGCCAGAATAAGATGGCCCAGATGCACAGGATCAAACGTCCCGCCAAAAATTCCTAGTCGCATTTCCGCTAGTCAATCCCTACTTTCGGCCACTGAACTCTTCATGCCAACTTCCAAGGAGAAAACAACCGGCTCCGGCATCGAGAGGAAGCCTCCTTCCTTGTTTACAGGGCTCTTTGGGGACTCGACAACAGTCTGCCCCCATGTTTTCGGTGCATGTAGTTTCCCTATTGGAAAGTTTGAAGGCACGTTTCCGTCACCAAACCGCAGAAGTTTACAATTGCTTGAGTAGAATCACCATATTCAATTCCGGCAACATTATCCGCCGGCAGTCGCAGGGTGGTGTTTTCGACGTAAATTTAGTTTTCCCAGTGAAGTCAGTTGATACTACCGTGGGGTCAAGGCTTGCATCCCGAGGGCATACACGCAAGACAAATGATCTTGATAACGCGGTTGGCCGGAGCGTGGAAGCCAAACTGACGGGAGCACTTTCCTCCAATGTTGGCACCGGCATACTGGCGGGTTAGGAAGATGACTTGAGGGAGCGGATCCGGGCACTGGGGCTGCTCCAGGGTTGGCTTGCGGGTTTTTTGGGCCGAGACCTACGGTTAATCCCCCCTGAAGAAACCTGCTCAACGGCGAGCCGGAGGAGAGGAAGATTAGCAAGCGGGTGGGCAGGGCAGGGGGGCTTGGGCGGAAAAACCCCGGGCAACGTTGATCCCTCTGCTTGAGCAATAACCTTCCCTTCGGAGCCATAACGGAGGGGAACTTTTGTAGTTATGCGGACACGACCGATTGGGCCTGGGGGTCCAACAGGCTACCAATCCACAGGTTTTGGTCAATTTGGGAGGAGAGTTTCGATTGACTCAGGAATCGCAGTGGCTTTTCCAATTGGCCGAAGATTCGCGATGCAACCTGCCCACACCGATGGTTGCCAAGGTTGCCTTTGTACGTGGGCCGCGTGGTCTCTTTGATTATCTCATCCCAGGACCGTTGTCCAGCCAAGTAGTTCCCGGCGTTCCAGTGCGAGTTCCCTTGGGCCGAGGCAATCGGGTGTGCCTTGGATATTGTATCGCCATTTCCACGGAAGAAAGTCCAAAACGATCAGCGAAACAAATTCTGGATTTGGCAACGCACGCAGTGACCATTCCTGAGGCTCTGATGCGATTGGGGCAGTGGATCGTGGATTACTATGTGGCCGATTGGTCGGAGGTGCTTCCGGTGCTTCTTCCCACTGCGGTTCGGAAGGCAAAGAAGACTGCCTCCCGGCCCTTGGCCTTTCTCTCCGCCGAAGGCCGGGAGCTTGTCAGTAAGGGGGTGAAGCCAGAGGATGTCTCGAAAAAACAATGGGCGGTGCTTAAGCATTTGGCAGAAGCCGGTCCCACCTTTGTGCGGGACCTCACCCGAGTCTGTGGGTGCAGTACGGCCCCTGTGACCGTTCTTCGCCGAAAGGGTTTGATCGAGATTCGGAGGGAGGCGGTAGCGTTTTTCCCCGAGTTGCTCGGAACTGTGGACATTTATCCACCGCCCGAGTTCACTCCGGAGCAAATGGCGGCTTGGAAAGTGATCAGTGAAATCTTAACCGCCGGCCGACACGAGGTGGTGTTGGTACAAGGGGTGACCGGTAGTGGCAAGACCGAGCTGTATATGAAAGCTATCGGCGAGGTCGTTCAAGCCGGTCGACAAGCGATCTTCTTAGTTCCTGAAGTGAGCTTGACTCCTCAATTTGCAGAACGGTTTGTGGCCCGGTTTGGAAGAGTCGCCATACTCCATAGTTACCTTCCGGTAGCACAGCGAAGGGCATTCTGGGAGGAAGTTCGGAACGGGAGTATCTCGGTGGTCCTCGGGGCCCGGAGTGCGGTGTTTGCTCCGACCCCACGACTCGGTCTCATCGTCGTTGACGAAGAACAGGAGTGGTCTTTCAAACAGGAAAGTGCTCCCAGATATCACGCACGGGACGTGGCCCTGGCCCGCGGAAAGATTGAAAATATCCCTGTGATTCTTGGCTCGGCTACTCCATCTTTGGAAATGTATGCCGCGGCACAGGAGAGCCGGATACGGCGAGTCGAGCTCCGGGAACGGATTTTTTCCCGACCGCTTCCCCGTGTAGAGGTTATCGATTTGCGAGACCCAGCGAACCGCCGGCGGACCCGTGCCTTGATCTCTCCCCCTTTGGAAAAGGCCATTGGGGAAGCCTTAGAAGCCGGGGATCAAGTTCTTCTGCTTCTTAATCGCCGGGGGTATGCCTCGGCTGTAATTTGCCCCATCTGCGGCGTTGTGCTTCGTTGTCCTGGATGCGACGTGGCCCTCACATATCACAGGACTGAAGCAATCGCTCTTTGCCACTATTGCAACTACCAAACTCCGTTGTCTGAGTATTGTTCCAATTGTAAAGCTCCCGGGTTTTATTTTCTGGGGGGCGGAACCGAACGGTTGGAGGCCGAGATTCGCCGCCGGTTTCCCGATTTTCCCTTGGCTCGAGTGGATGCAGATACCATTCGCCGACGTGAGGTTTATCCGAAGACATTAGCGGCGTTTCATCAGGGGCAGATTCACATCTTGCTGGGAACCCAGGTGATTGCCAAGGGGTTGGATTTTCCTCGAGTTGGGCTAGTGGGTGTGATTTCTGCCGACTTAGCCCTTCATATGCCGAACTTTCGGGCGGCGGAGCGAACATTTCAGCTTCTCACCCAGGTAGCCGGAAGGGCAGGAAGAGGGGAAAAGCCTGGTCGGGTAATAATTCAAACGTTTTGTCCCGATCATCCTGCCATTGTGGCTGCAGCCAATCACGACTATCTCCGGTTCGCCCAGTACGAGCTGGCCATTCGCCGCCGCTTTAGCTATCCTCCCTTTTCTGTGGCACTTCGGCTGGAGGTGCGGAGCACCAGTCGAGAGCAAGCCCGAGCATCCGCCCAGACGATGGCTGAGCTTATTCGTGAGAGATTCCCTCAGGAGAAACGGGAATATCGACTTCTCGGGCCTGCTCCATGTTATTTGGGCCGAATCGCCCGGCGGTATCGGTTTCATCTGCTACTCACCACCCAAGACCCTCACCTCCGGCAGCAAGTGGTCAAAATGCTTCGAGAAACCGTCGAACTTCCGAAAACCGTTTCCTGGACACATGACATCGATCCGGTCGAGACATTTTAAGCGTGGAGCCGGCGATGTCCTTGGTTGCTCTTACGGCCTGGTACGTGGGAACCCATTTCTAGGTTTTTCTCGCTACCCAAGCTGAACGCAGGGATCATTTGGTGGCCGGCCGTACAGTAGGATTGCCTCTATCCAGCCGCTCACAAACCTTCCGAGGAACCTGTTTCGGAAACGTGATCTTTTTGCTGCCTACAAGAATGCCCCTTAAAGCGGAAGAAGTAGGGTTGGGACTTCGAGAGCTTGAGGACTACTCGGTCCAGGTTCCAAGGATTGACAATTTTTTTGCGTTTTTGTGCCACAAAAGGGGCTAGTCAAACGTGGGCGGGGAGCGGTTACGAAAGGGTTTAAAGCTCGAGATGGAGGAAATAGAACGATAGCAGGTTCTAGGAAGTCTGGGTATTCAGGAGAGGATTGAAGACTCGCGACAGGGGAAGGGGCTTGGAGTTTGCCGGTTCCCAAAAGGACAACATCTATTGGGCTCTCGAGATTGCTGCTTCAGTGTGTCAGCCATTAGGTGAAAGTGGAAGGGAGCATTCCCAGCTAACTTTAGTCAACATTTTGGACAGGAGTTGTCGGTTGATGGGTGTAAACTACGTTGGAATGGGGTTCTGAATAGGGCGAAAGCTGGCGGGCGAAACATCTGTAGACGGCATGCTCCGGGAGCGGCTTCTGCCTCCGGGGCAATTTCCTTCGCCACCCGTGCGATGGCGGTGGAACTGCGTGGGTGAGGGGCATCAAGTGTCGGAAAGTAAGTGTCCCTCACCGACAAAGATCCTCGAGGTGATTTGGCTTTATCCAACACGTAGGCCCAATTTATGGATCGCTTGCTGTCCCGTCTGGCCACCTGTTGTGTTGGATAAGGAACGTTTACACGGTCGACCCGTGATTTTTTAGCTCTCCCCGAAATCTTCGGCCGCCAGCAAAAACGGCTTCGAGCTTGGTCACATGGAGGAAACAGCAAAACAGCGTTAACTGGAGGCGTTAAACTAGGTAGGAAATATGTTTCCGGAAAGTGGGGCATATAGTTCCGGGCTGGTATTTACTTTGGTAATTACCGAGGCGGAGCAATCCCGCCAAGGGCTTCGGGTTTGGTAGTCTACCGCTGTCGCCGATAAGGAGGCACAATTCTGCGACTCGCTCCTTTTTGAGGAGCTATGGGAAATCTATTCCTGTTTCGTAAAGTGTTGCAAAATGCCTAAACTGTGTCGGAATTCGTGGAAAAGAGGGATTTCTGGATATCACCGAGCTCGGGTAAACTCGTGGCTGTGAAGATGGGCGAATTTGTCGGCACCTGAAACTAGGGCCACCCAGAAACACGGTTGCCTCTTGGTTCAAAACGTGAAATAAGCAGTAATCATGCTAGGAATTCACGAGGACGCACAACATTATCTTTGGCATCTCGGTGAGCAACTACGGCGGTTAAATTTCGCGGAAGTCGAGCTGCTTTCTCAGGTTATCTACGAGTGCTTCAAGAACGGGCGAACGATCTTCGTCTTCGGCAACGGAGGGTCTGCCCTGACGGCAAGTCATTTTGCTGAGGATATAGCAAAGGGCACTCTCAGTAAAGAAGACCTTGAGAACTACCGCCGTCCGCGAATTCGGGTTGTCAGTTTAGCGGATAACATCGGATGGATCACCGCTTTGGCTAACGACTTGGCTTACGAGGAAGTATTTGTTCAACAGTTGGCTAACCTTGCTTCTCCGGGCGACCTTGCAATCGCCATTAGTGGCTCGGGCAACAGTCCAAACGTGTTACGGGCAGTTCGTTGGGCCAACGCAAATGGGTTGATAACTTTCGGTTTGACTGGATTCGACGGCGGCGAACTTAAGCGACTACAACAGATGGGTGTCCATGTTCCCGTTCACGACATGGGAATGGTAGAAGCCATCCATAGCTGCATCCTGCATTGGGTGGTGGATGATCTGTATGCCCGCATCCATAAGCTGGGGCGATACGGAGAGGGTTAACGTAGCGGCGGGAAATGGATGGACTGTCTTCTCCAGTATCCCGAGGGACCGTTACTTTTCTGAATGACCTTGTTTGGAGATGCACGGATGCATCAAGAAGCCCTCCGTCAATTACTGCAACAGGAGGCTCATAGGCCAGTTGTCATTCTCGGCGAAGCGTTTCTCCACCATCTTGTTGTGGGGGAGGTAGATCAGGTTAGCCGGGAGGCTCCGGTTCCCATTGTGCGGGTGGTCTACGAGGAGACATCTCCTGGTGGGGCAGGAGCAATTGCCGCCCTCGTTGCTGCTTTGGGGGGTAAACCGATCCTTTTGACTGTTCTTGGCCATGGAGAAGAAGGACATCTTTTGCGACGGCTTCTGGATGAGAAGGGGGTCGATAGTAGTTACGCTGTTTCAGATCCGAGGGAACGGCCCACCGTAAAGCTGCGGCTTTTCGGAAAGTCCCCCGAAAGTATCCCCCAACAAATGCTCCGCATGGACTGGAACTGTCTCTTTGAACAGCGTCAAGTTCAAATTCAGCGGGAACTGTTACGACGGGCGAAAGGGTTCTTGGAGGAGGGAGCTGTTTTCCTTTGTGCTGTAGAGTCTACCAGCTTTCTATCTCCAGAGGACCTTGCGGAGCTTGTTCGCTCGGCAAAGCTTCGAGGAGCAAAGGTCATTGTGCGGGGGATCCAGGGAGTGAGTTGGGAATTCTACCGGGGGGCAGATTCGGTTGTGAGCGAACTGTCAACCGCTATGGAAACGGTAGGAGCAAGCAACATCCCTCCGGCCGAAATCCCCGACGTAATGACCCCCCTCCTGAAGTCCCTAGAGATTGGTCAATTACTCATCTTGCTAGGACAGGAATGCCTTCTGTGGCTGCAGCGGGGTTTTCCTCCCCGGATGCTCCGGGCAGGGTGGCGGGAGGGGTTGCTGGCCTACGATCATCTTGTGTCCCTGCTTGGTGTGGGAGCATTTGTTCAGTCATTGGGGGGTGACTGGGAGCTTGCGTGGGAGCTTCTTCAATTGGTCCACAAGCTACAAGCCGCTGTACCAAGTAAGCTCTCCCATGCACGGGAAGGCCAACCGACGCGGGCACAGGTTCTCAAAATCCTCGAGCAGCATCAACCGCCAGTGTCGGCAAAAATTGTTTCTCTTCCGGAACTCCTTCAGCGTGCAGGTGAACTGCGAAAGGAGGGGAAACAACTTGTGCTTGCTTACGGCAACTTCGAAATTTTGCACCCGGGCCATGTGGCCTCGCTCGAGTGGGCCCGACAGCTTGGTGACTTCCTGGTTGTCGGGGTTCGGAGCGATCGGGTGATTCAATTAATAAAAGGAGGCGGTAAAACCGGCATCCCTCAGAGCGAACGGGCCGCAATGCTAGCGGCTTTAAGGTGTGTCGATTTTGTCACCGTATGGGAGGATCCCGCAATCCAGACATTAGTGGAAAAACTTCGACCCGACGTGGTAGTCAATGGGATCGAATGGCCCCCGGAACAAGTTCTTGGCTGGCAGATTGTGGAACAATATGGCGGACGGATCGTCACCGTGCCCATCGGTGTAAGAGGTGGGGCGGGCCAGTCACGGTACCCATTTAGGGCGTTAGCCATTCCGGAGAAGAGGGCAGGGGAGGGGGAGGAACCTGCAGTGATCCGTTTTCCCCGTGCTGCCTAAATCTATCTTCCGCAGCCGTCATCTAGCTCACGGTTTCCAAGGCCAAGCTGACAGATGGGCGGTGAAAGACACCATTTGCCCCTCCATTTCCGGGTTGGTCAGAAGGAACAAGAAGAGCAAAAACGCTTGGATTGCGAATTCGGCAGGAAGGTGTACAAATCTCGGCACAGCAATCCGTCAGGAGGTGCAACCTTCCGCGGAATTGGGGCCTAATAAAGAGGTGCTCCGGTTGCAGCTCCTGAGCAATTAAGTGGAATTTGGGAGGAATGATCCCGGATGTCCCCTAATCACGACGGAGTCGGCACTGGGCAAACCATAGCCCTGTTTCTCCCCAACTGGGTAGGGGATGCTGTGATGGCCACCCCAGCCATCCGGGCTATCCGAAAACGTTATCCGCCACCGACGAGGTTGATCGGGATTATGCGGCCGAAAATGGCCGAGTTGTTCGCTGGCTGCGATTGGTTCGACGAAAAATGGCTTTGGGAACCGAAAGGCCGGGCTCCTGTCCTTTCCGATCTCCGTCTCGTGTTTCGGATGCGGACCTGCCCTGTTGATTTGCTGGTTCTTTTCCCCAATTCGTTGCATTCTGCCCTCCTGGCATTCCTCGGCGGGGCCAGACAAAGAATTGGTTACGTGAGGGATTGTCGAGGGTGGTTGCTGACCGGAAAGGTATTTCCACCTCGAAAAGACCGGAAGATTCAGCCAAGACCCATGGTCGAAAGCTACCTCCGGCTGGCCGAGGCGGTGGGATGTCCTCCGGAGTCTCCCCAGCTAGAACTCCACTGCACGCCCGAGGAGAAAGGAGTAGGCGAGGAGATCTTCCGAAGTGTGGGCTTTTCGGAGGAATCTCCCACGGTGGGACTGGTTTATGCTGGGGCCCAAGGGCCGGCACGTCGGCCTCCGGTGGAGCATTACATCCAGTTAGCCAAGATGGTCGTTTCTCAGACCCAGTGGCAGGTTCTTGTCGTTGCAGGACCAGATGAGCGGGAAATAGCCTCCAGGATCTGCCAAACTGTTTCGCATTCCCGGGTCAAGACCATGGTGCATTGGCCTAGGTTGGGGCTGTCGGTTGCGAAGGCCTGCCTAGCCCGATGCCGGGTGGTTATTTCTCCAGACAGTGGCCCTCGTCACATAGCGGCCGCTTTGGGAAAACCCGTCATCACCTTGTACGGACCTACCACCCCTATTTGGGGAGCCAATCCCACGGTGAAAAGCATTGACTTGTTCGTGGATTTGCCTTGCCTGGGATGTTTGAAACCAGTTTGTCCGTATGGTCACCACAAGTGTATGCAGGAGCTGAAACCGGAGCGAGTGTTCGAAGCGTTCTGCAGTTTGATAGGGCAGGGGAGGGGTGTGTTTTGCGGCGAATTAGGTGTTGCCGCTTAGTCATTTCCTCCTGACTATCGCCCTACCTTGGACGGACAATTCCGTCGGAACACCGATAAATTCCTTTCCTACAGCTTCACCGCGGTTTACTCAGGAATCGATTGTTAGGCTGGTCAACCTGATTAACTCTCCAAAAAGACCATGAAGGTCGCACTTGTTAGCCAAAAAGTTGGTCGGGGGGGAGGCCAGGAACGCTGGACCGAGAGCTTTGCTACCGCTCTGCATGAGCGAGGGTGGGAAGTCCACGTAGTGACACGTTGCGTCCTGCCCTCCGATGCCGTTTTTCCTTTCCAAATTCACTGTGTACCATCGGTGGCCCGCGATCCGTTCCGATTTGCCCTCGAGGCCCAACGTCTTTTAGCCGAAATCCAGCCCGAAGTGGTTCATGATATGGGAGACGGCTGGGGGGGTGACCTCCTTCATTACCATGGCGGGCCATATCCGCTTCTGGCCGAAAGAAAGTTGGCAGCGTTATCCCCACTTTACCAGCCGCTGAAACGATGGGCATGGCAGGTATTGCCCCACTACCGCCGCAGGTACCGGTTCGCCCGGGAACAAGGGAGACGCCATCCGGGCCTTCTCATCGCATTGTCCCGATACCAAGCTGGACAGATCCCAAATCTGGTGGGAATACCTAAAGAACGAATTCGCGTTGTTTACAACGGCGTGGATATTGTTCGGTTCTCTCCTGCCAACAAGGTACTTTTCCGGGAGGCCGTCCGTGATTATCTAGGTGTCGACAAATCCGTCACCTTATTTCTAGTGGTGGCCAATCACTTTGCACTGAAAGGGGTCCCTCAGCTCATTCGAGCCGTAGCGGAGTTGGCTAGAAAAGAGAAACGGGTTCACCTTGTAGTCCTAGGAGGGCGGAAAGGGCTTGGGGGGTGGATGGCTCGGCAAAGTTTCCGCGGAGGGATTCCGGTGACATTCTTGGGCTGGGTCGAGGATCCCACCCCTTTTTACGCAGCGGCAGATGTATACGTGCACCCCACATTTTATGACGGTTGCAGCCTGGCCGTGCTCGAAGCCTTGGCTACAGGTATACCGGTGATCACTACCCGCTACAACGGGGCTGGGGAAATCATGGAAGATGGCCGAGAAGGTTTTGTCCTGCCAGATCCCAGGGACGTACGAGCACTTCGGGAAAAGCTTGAGGTGCTCCTATCCCCTCAGTTGCGTAAGGAGATGGGAGTTTTCGCCCGAGAGAAAGCCATCCTTTTTCGTTTCGAAAGGAACGTGGACGAAATACTTCATTTGTACGGGGAAATAACCGGTTTGCGATCGACTCAAAACACCCACTCCCCTCATTTCCATTCGACTCTAAGCATCGGAGTGGAAGCACTGGTTCCTCGCGGAGAGCACCTTCCCAAACGGGAGGCTAACGCTTAAGGAGAGCCAAAAACGAAGACAAGATACACCCGGATTCCAACGGAGTAATCTGATAAGCTTTTTCCCGCTTTCATGTTAGCTTGTCTAGAGAAGGAGGATCCAGGGAAGAGTGGAGATCATTCGCAAAGAGTTATCCCAAGATCGGGCAACTCCGAGCCAATTCCAATGAGATCGAAACTCTCGCCGGCAGACCTCAAACTTGTGGACAAATTGGTCTCCACCGTTCTAAACCGCTTCCGTTCCTGAACCTTCGCTTTGGCGTCGGTGAGAGTTGAGGGGGTTAAAAGTTCCTACTCGGTCCCGAAAGCGGCTGGAGCTAAAGCCCCGGTTGGCAATTCCCAAAGGATGCAGCCGCGATTCGTCTGGCGCGCAATCGTCAGTAACGGGGGACTTGAGCGAGTTTTTCAGCGGAAAAAGCGGATGAAAATATTGAGAAGGACCGTGAGCACGATACTTAGCACAATACAACTCATCAGAGGGAAGTAGAAAGACCAACGTTCTCCCGACACTTGAATATCCCCGGGAAGTCGGCCAAACGGAAAGCCGATCTTTGGACCCCACCAGAACACCAGGCCGAAGCCTGCAATGACCAGACCTAAAATAAAGAGCATCTTTCCCACGTGACTTAGATCCATAACGTCCCGTTCACCTCCTCTTTTGCTCCTTGCAATTTCTCAGCCTCGCTGAAGAACTTGTTGCTGGGCTAATGCGATAGCTCCGTGAACCACCACTTCCTGTCCGAGTGCTGCTGGGACAATGCGAAAAGTCCCTCGAAGGGGAGGAAACACGTACCGATCTACCGAGGCCCGCAAAGGCCGAAACCAAACCTCTTCCCCTGCTTGGGAAACTCCTCCTCCTACAACCACAACTTCCGGTGCAAGTAAGGTAACCGCTTGGGCGATCGCCCACCCATAGACCCACGCAGCTTGCTCGAAAGCTTGTTGTGCCAATCGCGATCCTTCGCGAGCTGCTTTCGCGAGGATTTCGGTGGACAGCTCCTCGATCTTTCCCCCACAGGCTCTCAACAAATCAGCAGTTTCGGAGTCTAAAGTGCCCGGGTTGAGTAACTCCCTCCGTACCCGGTTTGCGATAGCCCAGCCGCTGGCTCGGGCCTCCACGTCCTCCTCTTTGTCGTCACTGAGGTCAGGTCGAAGATGCCCGATCTCTCCCGCGATTCCTTTGCTCCCGGAGTAAATCTGACCATCGAGGATGATTGCTCCCCCGATGCCGCTTCCGACGTTTGTGTAAAAAACAAAGCGGAACCCTCGGCCGGCACCGAAGAGAGCTTCGGCCAACCCGGCACAATCGGCATCGTTTCCCACCGCCACCGGAAGCCCTAAACTGTCTTCCAGCCACTGGCGAAGGGGAAAACCATCCCACCCGGAAACTTGGTGGCTTCGCACGACGGACCCACTCCTGGGATCAATTGGGCCCCCGAATCCCACGCCCACGGCTCTGACGGGATTATCCCGCACCATCTCTCTCACCACCGGAAGAATCGCATTGCGGATCCACTCAGCATTTGCCCCTGGTGGAACCGCGATGCGTTCTAGCCGTACCATGGGCGTGCCCCCGCCAGGCGAAAGACCTAGTTGGAGTTTGGTTCCTCCAATTTCAATTCCCAGCAGCACTGAGTTCCTCTCCCCGCAAGTTGAACACACGTTAGTAAAGGAAGCCCCAGGCCATTGATTGCGGTTAGCTAACTCACCATATCAGTCCACAGCACTTCGTCAAATTTTACCCGGTTCTCCGCGAGTTCCCATCCATTACCGGCAGGACTAAGTGGGAACCTCACCAGTTGTGGCTTTACGCCCCTTGAAAGTGGGCTGCTGCCATGAGGACCATTGATTTTCATGGCACTCCTAATCCAAGAGGGGTGCAGGGAAGCGAGTTTTTCTGGAAGGGTGGAGCAAAGATCTTCGGGGGCCGGACGATTTGGCAAAATCTGTTAAGGGGGATGGTATCGCAACTCCCCAGCCAGCCCGGATTTTCGGACCCGTGACTAGCCAGCTTTTTACCTCCCGGAACTGGTCGAGGAGACCTCGAAATCCACAGCCGATCGGCCCGTGCGGCCCGAGTGGAGATCTGTAACAGTCAATTCTAAGATGTGCCGGCCGGGGCGGAGGTACGTGGGAAGCTCGAGCTCAAATCCCAGGAAGAAATCCCGCCGACGGTTTCGGCAATACTCTTCGGTGACGGGGAATTCTTCTAGAACTACCCGAGTTCCTTCACGATCGAAAATTTCCACACGAGTCTTGCACGCTGTGTGGTAACCCCGAGCCGTGGCTTCGCTCCTCAAATTTTCCACTTCGGCATAAAGCAGAACCCGTTGACCGGGTGAAAATTTCTCTGTCTCAAATGGGGTGTAGACCCCATAGCTTTGAATGTCCGTGACAAAGCTTAAATTCCGGACAACCAGGGGGCATTCTTCCCGAAGATCAAACAAGGCATCCTCGAGATGACGAAGAACTTCTGCGAATCGAGCCTCGCGATCCGCAATCAAGGTTGCATCCAAGAGTAGCGATAACCCGTACAACTCCTGGAGCCAAAACCCTTGAAGGGTTTCACCTTTCTTTGCCTCTTTCAAGGCTGCATCTCGCTCCCCCAAGATTAGGTAAAGGAGCATGAGTTTTGCCAAATCGGTTTCGCATTGGCTAGTCTCTTGGGGTTCCTCCACCTGCCTTTTCAAAAGCCTGAGGCCGTTCTCCACATGCTCTTGCCAAGTTCCCCCGGAAGGATTGGGGGAATCGCTTTGGGCCAGGGCATCGAATTCTCGAGATTCCACCCGGTCCCACTTGTGATGCTGGGAATCCCCATGGAACCCCGGAAATTGGGGCTTTCCGGTTGCATCCGCGAAAGCACTCCATACCTGGCCAAAGTCTTCGCTCCCTAAACCATAGTCTTGCGAAGGAACTAGGGCAGGGGAGGGCCAACTTTCAGCACCCCCTGGCGAGCCAGTTTCTCCCGATAAGGGATTGGGTCCGCCGGGATTTCTCTCAGAAGGAATAGCGAGAGTTCCAGGTAATCGTCCCAGCACCTGGGAAGGACCGTCTTCCGGCACGTCCGATGCGTTAGCGATGCCTAGGGACTCCCGTCGATTTGGCCCCGAACCATGGGCCGGTATCGCAGCCAGACCGCCAGCTGCGAGGTTCCCAGCCTGAGGGGAATTTGGACCGGAAGCAAGAGCCACCGTCCCCCCTGGGAGAACCGGGCCTGGTCCGAGTGCCGCAAGGGCCCGGAGATATTGCAGCAACAAGGGGGTTGCCCGGGGGTCGGATTGCCGGACCAGTTCAACGAACTTTGATCGAGTCTCTGGGTCCTCCAAAAACTGCTGGAGCAACGTTTCGATTTCCATCTCCTCCGGGGATTTCTTCTGCTCTTCAGCTGCCTTCGGGAGTTCCGCGTGGAGCCCAGGCAAGGAGATAGGCCGATTGTCTCCGGAATGGCCTGACCCTCCGGCAGCCGAGGATTCCCCAGCGGTCAACCTTGTGGCAAGAAACCCGCCGGCAGAGCCAACCCCCTCAGTCGGCTCCGGATTTTTAAGGGGATTGGAGGGGCCCCCGGCATGCTGTGGTTGAAAAACGTTCCCGGTGCCCGGAGTAGAGACACCCCCCAGTCGGCACCCGCCTGGGAGGGCCGCTAGGATCAATCCGACAGTGATTAGGGCTTTTGGCATTCGGGAGACTAGTCCCCAGGAGATAATCCCCCTAAGCGCGTCTGTCAGCACAAGAAGCCCCCGCACGTCTGGCCTTCGGACTAGATAAGCCCTGACGAAAAGCCTGTTTTCGATCGGCTGTTCAATTTCGCTTGGCAATTCCGACACTAAAAAGGACCTAGCCGCCAACTTAGAGGAATATTACCATCCTGGGGCCTTTTGCTGCAATTCCAGCAGTCGCTCGCCAAGGATAGCTGTTAAAACCAACCTAGAAATCGTACGGACGGAAGATCGGTTTAACACCAGACCTAACCAAACCAGGTTTGTCGTAACCTCTGAAGCCAGAGAAACTTACGTTTGCAACCGGCTTTCAGCGGTTTGCCCCGTCGGGCAGAGTTACACCGGGAAACCATTTCAAGAGTTAGGCCAATTGGTCCCGGACCTTGCTGGGAGCAGATTAATAGGAACATATCCGATTTTCGCAAGCAGAAAGCGACTAAATCCGGAGGCAGGGTGTTTTGCATTGACAAGATGTTGTATTGAGCTTTCGAAAAAGATCCAAATGTTGGGCGATCAGGGGCGACTATTGGGAACCTTCAGAGCAAAACCTCGGATCGGGGATCTCCCAACGAGAAAGCCGCCTTTCGAGCTGCCGGATTTGCCAACCAAAGCACAAGCCTTTCTAAGACTACCCGTCCTTCGAGGACACTCCCCCCTTTAAGCTGTAAATCCGCTGAAAGCAGCACTTGGGCCAGGGCACGAGCGTGGCGGATTCCAAGCTGCCGAAGCTGAGTTATTGTTTTAGCCACCGCGGCAGGGGGTACCCCCAGTTGCGACAGAATTTTAGGAAGCAATTTTTGAGCTGCTGCTTGATCTCCTACAACCAAGGCGGCAGCCTGGGAAAGCCGTCGAAGCATCCCCCCGATCTGCCCCAAAATAGCAAGAGGATGCTCCCCGGCGGCCAGTAACCGGTCGATTTCCTGGAGAGCCTCTGCCGCCCTTCCTTCTAACGCCAAATCGATAATGGCCCAAGCATTCTTGATCCGCCACCGCTCACAAAAACGAGCGACATGCTGAGGAGTAACCGTCCGATTGCCGTCCACCTCTAGGGCCAGCTTTCTTAACTGCTGATCCAGCAGTCCCGGGTTTTCTCCAACCAAGTCCACCAGGGTTTTGGCGGCAGCCGGGGACAGTCGGAGTCCGCATCTGGCCCCCGCCCAAGCGGGGAGCCATTGGAGCAAGAGATTTAAGGCGGCCAAACTGCAATCGATCCAGAGATGCCGCTGGATGACCACACGACCTAGCCGCGAATTGGTCGCCAGGGATTTCAAGCTGAAAAGGAGTAGACCCCAATCGGGCGGATTTTCCATGAGGTGAAGCAGCTCCTTTTGATGCCGGCTAATAAAGTTGTCGGCATCCTCCACAGCTACAAGTTGCCGGCTTCCAAAAAGGGATGGTGTCTCCACCTCCGCGGCCAGATCGGCCCACGATAAGCTGTTACCATCAAGCCGACGAAAAGCTAATGTTGATTCCTCGCTCTGTCCCCCCACAAGTTCTCGAACTTCACGAAGGACCTCCGTTTTCCAAAAAGGTTCCTCCCCGGTCAGAACGATGATCCGGGCTTCGAGGGGAGATATCTTGCGAATCCAAACTTCGGCTGCATGAATCTTCGGCATAAACGCCCGTCATTCTCAGCGAGAATTTGAGTATCGCAAGGAACAGGGCTTCTGGAAACCGCCGAAACCTCCTTGTCACGTGAGCTTCAACCGGCCTCCATAACTGGGTACTGGCGGCACGGATGGAAGCTTGCACTAACTCCGGGAAAGCAAAGGGGGCTTCTGGGTACTTCCAAGTGTTAAAAACCAGGGCCCGGCATGTGGACATTTTTTCGTGAGTTTCTTGCCCACCATGTCGGGGTATTTCGAGGACTGGGGACACAGCCGCAAGCGGATCATTTAGAGGTTACAAAATTTTTGACTATGAAATGAATGGGAGCTCCAGGTCATCGGTTCGGCACGTCTCACCAAGAAGTCTATTAACAACGGTTGGAGATCAAGCAAAAGCACAAAACTACCACAAAGGGGATACCGATTTTTCGGGAGTTCAACCGTTCAGAGATCCTTTTAAGCCCCGATTCCGACCCTTCCGGCGTTAAATTAATCAGGATTTGGACCCATTTGGCGTCGGTTTCATGAAAAAGTCCTTAAGCAATTTCGAAGCCGGTAGTCCGCATTCCGGGCTTTGGGGATCGAAGAAAATAACCGACGCCTTAGCTGGGCCGGTAAGTCAGCCGGCATCCCGGGAGGGCTAAGCAGCTAGCTCCTGCCGGGTTTCTCGAACGATTCTTACATATTCCCGGGCTAGGGCAGAAATCCTGGCGAAATCACGGGTAGCTATGGCCTTTGGTTCAACCAAAGAGGTACCGATGCCCAGCGCGCAAGCTCCTGCCCGAAGGAACTCCGCCGCTGTTTGCAGATTGACTCCTCCTGTGGGCATGAGCCGAATTTGGGGCAGTGGACCTCGTAAAGCCCGGATATAAGCTGGGCCCCCGATGTCGGACGGGAAAACCTTTACAATATCCGCCCCCGCCTCCCAAGCGGTTAATACCTCCGTGGGAGTGTACGCTCCTGGGATAATGACCTTGCCATAGCGTTGGCACAAACGGATAACCTCCAAGTTCAGGGTGGGAGCGACAATGAACTCGGCCCCACTCAAGATGGCTACCCGGGCCGTTTCGGGATCTAGGACTGTTCCTGCCCCCAGCAGCACTTGGTCGCCTAAGGCGGCTCGTACCGCTTCGAGCACCCGATGGGCTGCGGGAACCGTAAAGGTGATTTCTACCACGTTTGCACCGCCGTCAAGGAGGGCCTTTGCCACATCAATGAGAACTCCTCCTTCCGGAGAACGAACAACCGCCACAATGCCACACGCCAAAATCCGCTCTAATGTGGATTGCTGGGACATGGGCGAAAAACCTCCGTCAAAACTTGGGGTATTTTACTCCGATCCTTGGTTACCCTAGGTTGAGATTGGTGGAATCTGCACGCTTGTTAATCCAAGGGAACCAAACGGGTAAGAGACGGCGTTATCTTTCACGCGAGTTGGCACGTCAAATTGGCCAACCTGGGCTCCAAAACAGTGCTGAACATGGAAGACAGCCGGTTAAGGATTGCTTCTTGTGGCACCAAAGCGGCTGATTGGTAAGTCCAACCTAAAATGACCATGGTAACGGCCGCCCACGCACCGCCCCGACTCGGAGGAAGAATACCACACCGGATCAAAACCCGTCAACAACCCTGAGAATTTCGGAGTGGCTGAGGGCCGAGGTCCTTGATACCTTTGGACAAGCCTTTTCGCAACCGCCCATCGGAATTAGGGAGGCATGCAGACACTCAAAGTGGGAAAGGGAAAAGTTGTGTTCGGAGAAACGTTGGAGGAACCAGTGGCAGGAGCCTTGTTTCCTTGGTAGATAATATGGAACTTCAGCACGCATTTGTCTGCCTGGATTCTCGAGAAACAAAAATGGCGTTTTCAATAATTTGGATCTCAAGCTGGGTATCCGGTCGATCACCTCCGAAGCTTGGAGCATTCCGTGACAACCTTTAGTGGAAGAAATCATGCGGGCATGCATTCAACGAGTGAGTCAGGCTGCCGTTACGGTCAACGGCGAACTTGTTAGCCGGATCGGCAAGGGATTCTTGGTGTTGCTGGGGGTAGGAGCTGAAGACACGAAGGAAGAGGCCATTAAATTGGCTGAGAAAATCATTGGTCTTCGAGTTTTCGAGGATCAAGCCGGAAAAATGAACCTCTCTCTTCAGGAGGTTGGCGGAGAAATTCTAGTGGTCAGCCAATTCACGTTATTTGCCGATTGTCGGAAGGGCCGACGTCCGAGTTTCACAGGAGCTGCCCCTCCGGAATTAGCCGAGCAACTTTATGAATTCTTTGTGAACTATATTGCTCAAAAGGGAATCCTTGTGCGGACGGGGCGTTTCCGCGAGCACATGCTAGTGGAATTGGTGAACGACGGTCCGGTGACAATTTGGTTGGACTCGAAGGAACTCTAGCGAAATCCGGTGGTGCCGGACGGATTCCAAAGAGCTGCACAAGCAAAGGCATTCTGGTTTCGGAAACGGCAGTCGGTGGCTAAAAGGCCAACGATTTCGAGACGGTAAACGTGGCAACCTTGTGGGGGCAACATTTTTACCAGAAGCAAACCGTGCTCGGGAAGGATATCAGGAGGCCACTCCGGAGACAACGTCGGCAAAAGTTCGGCAAATAAAAAGCTTGCTGCGAGTAGGACCTGGGACTTGATGTTACCCCCAAGTTGATCTTGGGCAACCCGGTTTCTAAAGAAGAGGCTGAGTGGATAGGGGCACGGGAATTCCACGAGGTGATCGCCCAGGTGGAAACGTTTGACATTGTCGTCCTCTGTCTTCTGCTTGCGGGCTTGGTGTTTGGGGCCATCCGCGGGCTAGTGTGGCAGCTAGCTTGGTTGGCTGCTCTGGTGGGCAGTATTTTTGTAGCCCTTCGGTGGGGCTCAGCACTCTCGCCACTTTTCGGATCTTCAACCCCGTGGAACACTGTGCTCGCGATGCTGGTCCTCTTTCTTGGAACCTCTCTAGCGGTGTGGCTCGTATTCCAGTGGCTTGCAGCTGTGATCGACCGCCTCCGTCTGCGAGATTTCGATCGACAGCTCGGGGCATTGTTCGGACTGTTAAAGAGTCTCCTTCTGTGTCTAGTCCTAACTTTCTTTGGAGTTACCCTCACGGAGTCCACCCGAGAGATAGTACTCCGATCTACAAGCGGCCGGATGTTGGCTCGCACGATCCTTATCGGTCAGAACTCGCTTCCTTCAGAGGTCCGAGATGCCTTGAAGCGGTACCTGGACGAGTTTGCACAAAAGGTGGAACAAAGGTTATCCGCGGAAGACTCTGAACAACAGTTATGACTCTCGTCGAACACGTTTTTCGACTCTTGGGGAAGCGAGGACCTGCTTCTCACGAGCGACACCTTGGTCTAAAGGCAAGAGCCCGCCATTCGGGCTTCAGGAAGGCTTTTGTCCGCTCGGCTGATTGGCCGGCACACGAACCCTCAGAAAATGGCTTGGTCCGATGCGAGGAGCCTAGCACAACACACACGCTTGCTTCGCCCCCAGAGCCGGGCCGCCGGTGCAACTTTTCAGCGAGTTTGAGAGAGCCAGTGGAAAATCACGGGAGATGCGGCAAGTCGAAAAATCCCCGAGAGTGACCGCATGCCTGACCGAACATAAGATACATTATCGGACGTTGGGGATGCCTAAAAACCCGCCTTTTTGAGTCTTTTCACAACATCCAATAGGAACTGGACGAAAACCAGTCGCCCACAGAACAGCACCGCGGCAAAGCCCTCGACCAGCCCTGCGGTCCCCTTCTGCCCATGTTCTCACAATCTCGTTCGCAACGAGGTGACCGGACCGCCAGAGCGCTTAACTAGAGAGCGATCCTGGCAAGCCGGCTGAGTGTTCGGCTACTGGAGATGGAACCTCGGAAGCCCAGCTCACCGGCCGAGGTTCCAGGCACGGGCCAATCAAGACACCTTTTTCGAAGTACGTCCCCATCCTGCGGAATCTTTGATACCGCCGTTCGAGAAGTTCGTTGATAGGGATGGCCGTAAGCTCACGAAGTTGGTTCCGTAAATACAGCTTCAATGTGGTGGCCATCTGGTGGGGGTCGCGATGAGCACCCCCAAGCGGCTCCGGCAAGATGTCGTCGATCACGCCCAGCTGGAGCAAGTCCTTGGCCGTCATTCGCAGGGCTTCTGCTGCCTGTTGTTTAAAGCTCTCGCTTTTCCACAGAATCCCAGCACATCCTTCTGGGCTAATTACCGAGTAGTAGGCATATTCCAACATGGCCACTCGGTCGCCCACACCGATGCCTAATGCCCCGCCGGATCCGCCTTCGCCGATCACCACACAGATAATGGGCGTCGGCAACCGCGACATCACGAACATTGCCTCTGCGATTGCTTGATGTTGGCCTCGCTCCTCGGCTCCTACCCCCGGGTATGCCCCCGGAGTGTCGATCAAGCAAATAACTGGCAAATGAAACTTGGCAGCCAGCCGCATCTTGGCCACAGCTTTGCGATAACCCTCTGGATGGGCACACCCATAATTGCACTGAATCCTTTCCTGAGTAGTCTTACCCTTTTGATGCCCCACCACCATCACCTTGAAGTTATCCAGTTTTGCCCATCCTGTCCGGATAGCTCGGTCGTCTCCAAATAGTTTGTCCCCGTGGAGTTCCACGAACTCATCGAAAGTGAGGGCAAGATAGTCTGTCGTCATGGGCCGATCGGGGTGCCGGGCAACCTCCACGATCTCCCACGGGGTCAGTGAGGAATAAATCCGTTTGATCGTTTCGACAAGCTCACGGCGAAGATGTTGGTACTCTTGTTTGGCAGCAGGATCCTCCTGAGCCAGCCGCTCTAACTTCGCCAACCGGGCTTCAAGCTCCTCGATCGGTCGTTCAAAAGACAGCCGCCTTTCTCCCACGGCCATGACCTGAGTCCTTCACAGCAAACGGTCAACGCAAGACCTGCTGGTAGATTATCAAGTTTGTCGCCTTACCAATGTTTACCCTGAAACAGCTACTGCCCTGCCAGCTCCTATCTCCAGAGTACATCGGGATATCGACGACTCTTTCGGCAGAATTCCTCGAGTTTACTTAACTGTTCAAGCTTGGGCAACCCGCGTGGACAGTGCGAGAGGTACCGCTGAGAAATCTGTATTACTCCCATCCCATAGGAGTGGCATACAATCTGTTGACGCCTATCTGCCTACTTTGGCGACATATTGTGGTTTGGGTATGCCGGTTGTGGGTTCTCAGGCCTTTCCATTAGCTGCTCTCAGACCCCGAGACTTGGGGCGGAAAATCTTTCCTTGGTTGCGGAATTTTTCCCTTCCGACGAGCTATGCTGGCTTTTGTCGGTGCATGGTGCCAACCTATGCACGCGGGCAAGGGGGTATGATTTTCGGCGTCTTACCAGTGAGTCGTCGGCCTTGCCAAGTGGTAAATTTCGCCCCACCCCTCAGAAGTTCCCCACGCTTTTCTGCCATTATAGGGTTTGGTGCCCCCGCTAGTTCGGAGGTCCAGCCTGGCCACCAACACCGGAGCGGACCATCGCCCCTCCATTGATAAGGACCTATCGAGTATCGGCAAGTCGTCCTTAGCCAGAAAAGTGGAAAACGTACTGGGGTGCCAACGGTCAAATTCACCTGGAGCTGTGAGGATAGGGCAAACGGGTACTGTGGAGTATATGGGCAGGTCGAGGTTTTTTCTAAGGTAGCGGTGGACTAAGCAGTATTGCGGGACATCTCCGCTGGCAGCCTCTTGGGAGCAATTCAAAGCGGGCAAAGCCAAGGTTCGGATCACATCAGCACGTTCCCGAGTGGACGGAGTTTTTCGCAACGTCTAGAGAGCAAAGCCATTTAATTCCGAAAAACTGGGGTTCGTCGAAGCTCTTCCACAACTTCTACTGCCGAACGGGGTCTTTCTGAGGGTTTTTTCGATAGCATTCTGGCAACCAGTTCGGCGAAAGCGGGGTGGACCCGGGGGTTGAGTCGTTGCAAATTTGGAGGACTTGCCCGGAGATGTTTATGAAGAAGTTCCGCCATGGAAGAACCAGAGAAGGGAGGTTGACCTCCCAGGAGGTGGTAGTATGTACACGCAAGGCTGTAAACATCGGATCGAGCATCGACCAGTTGTCCCCGGATTTGTTCTGGGGACATGTAGCTTTGCGTACCCTGAATTTTGCGGTGAACGGGGAGGAGTCTACTTAGCCAGCCGGGTTCCCGGCGGGCCAAGGCAAAATCAATGAGCTTAACCTCTCCAGAGGGGGCTACCAAAAAATTGTCCGGTTTTATGTCGCGATGTACCCAGCCCTCTGTGTGCATGAAGGCCAAAGCTTCCGCCGCCTGGTGCACTACCTTCTCCAAGTGTGGACCTAGGTCCCCTACCCCACGTTGGATCCACGAACGCATGCTCGGTGCCGGAAACCATTCCATCACAAGGTACGGAGAAGAGCCATGAAGCTGCAAAGCATAAAAACGGATGATGTGGGGATGGATTAGCCTACTTCCTACATCGTACTCCCGCCGGAGGTAGCCGAGATGCTCCCGGTTCCCCCGGAACTGATCTTGGAGGATCTTCACCGCGTAATACTTGTGCTCGCCCTCATGAATCGCCTGCCAAAGCTGTGTCGTGGCTCCGCTGTACACAAGACGCAGAAGCCGATATGGTCCCAGGACCCGTCGAGTGACTTCGCTCACGGAGGAACACCGCCTTCGATTTAGGATTTCCTTGGAGACTGCTTAATCTCTTGCCAACAGGGGTCTTTTAACCCAATTTAATCTACAAGCATTGTCCGAGCAATCTGAGATTCGGACTCACCGAATCTCGTACACCGCGAAGGGGTTTAACCTCTGATGAACTATTGTGCCCTCCAAAGGTTTTCTTCCGCCGAGGGAAAATCCTCGCAGCACCGCGACTGGGCCTGGTAAAGAAAAAACTGGCAATTAACCCAGTGCCTACAAGTTCACCGTAGGCGGGAAGTACCGTTGAACGGTGAAACGTGGCAAGCATCCGGTGGCAGCCGACAGCTAACGGTCTGACCCTTCGGAACAAACCCGCTCGGGAGTTGGGGGTACCAACATGTTCCCCTGGTGGTTTCTCACAGCTGTTACTGGGTGGCTGTGCCTCTTTAAATATTCTTCTCCCTGGAGGTTCCGGGTGGGAAAAAGGAAGCTCGGAGTATGAGAGCCTCCGACATTGGGTTCTAGAAGAGACGGGGTTTTTCCAGACCTTTCTCGCTCAACAAGCGACAATAGAGGGCATGGATTTCACGAGACATTTTTTCGTGAGAAAATCGTTCCGCACACCACCGTCGTCCTGCCTCTCCCCATTGAAAACGAAGCTGGGGATTTTCCGCCAACCGAAGGATTGCCCCTACCAACCCTTCCACATCCCGGGGCGGAAGGAGCACCCCGGTTTTCTCCGGCAGCACGACCTCCCGGGCCCCATCGATGTCGTAACTAATGACCGGTTTGCCGGCCAGAAGTGCCTGGGGCAAAACCCTCGCTAATCCCTCGCGAAGACTAGTATGCACCACGATGTCCATTGCACTTAAAAATCGCGGGAGCTTTTCGGGCGGGACCAGTCCCGCAAAGTGAAAATAAGGCGTAAGCCCAAGTTTGCTCACTTGTTTTTTGAGTCGTTTTTCTAAGACCCCTCCCCCTACACACAGGAAACGTAACTGCGGGTTAATCCTCACGGCTTGATTGGCTGCGGCAATAAGATCGTCGTGTCCTTTGAGGCGGAATAACCTAGCAATTTTTCCCACCACGATGTGCTCTGGGGAATATCCCAGCTCTTTTCGTGCCTCGTCGCGGCTGACTCCGCAGGTGAGGAACGGTTCCACTTCCATGCCGCTGAGGATCGTCACGCATTTGTCGGGCGGAGCTACTCCATGCCTGATCAAAAGTTCCTTCATAGCATCCGCCACCGTGATGAGTTTATCGGAGTACCGGGCAGCCCACTTTTCTGCCTCGCGACAAAACCACCGAGCAAGCCTGCTCTGGTAAGGATGAAAAGGAGCCCCGTGCACCGTGTGGACAATCACAGGCACTCCGAGGTTCCAAGCGGCCAAACGTCCTAAAATTCCAGCCTTCGCACTGTGGGTATGGACCACATCCGGGCGGAACTGGCGGAGAATTCGACGTATGGCCCAATAGCTCTGCCAATCCAGCCACGGGTTAATGGCCCGGCGGAGTGAAGGGACAATTTCTACCGGAACTCCATTTTTCCGTGCCCGTTCTAACAGGCTTCCCTCAGGTCCTAGAGGAGGGCCTGTGATCAAAAGAACATCTTCCCCAAAAAAACGAATGAGGTCCTCACAACATAAGACTGTATTTTCTTGAGCCCCACCTAAGATAAGTCGTGTGATAATGTGAGCGATCCGCATGGGGAACCGGAGGATCAAATTTTAAAACCGCCTCTGACAAAGCTGAACAATTGAAATGCTTTCTGCAGCTTTACCTTCGGCTGTGGTGATTTTCCGGGGGATTATATCGCCTCCTAAGCAATCTCCGGGGGATACTCCACCCGCACCAGATAAAGACCGTGAGGGGGGGCTGTGGGACCGGCTGCCCGACGATCACGTGCTGCCAAAACCTCCGCTACCCATTCCGGGGGGCGGGCTCCTCTACCTACTTCCACTAACGTACCCACGATCGTCCGCACCATGTTGTAGAGGAACCCGTCACCTTCCACCTCAATGATGATGCTCCCATCCTGCCACATTCCCAGGTGCGGGAACAATATAAGGCCATAATTTAGCGGCCAAGGAGGACAACACCGACCTTCACGGTGAGACCTCCTGGGCCCCTCTTCCCCCCTCCCCTGCCCTTCCCCCACTGCTGGGTCCAGATTCCCCTGGCCAAGCCGGGTAACCCGCAAATCAAAAAGTGTGCGATCCGTGCTTGTCCGCGGAGAACCCATGTTTTGAAAACTCGAAAAATCATGATGGCCCAGGAGGTATCGAGCGGCCGCCGACATCGCTTCCACGTTCAAAAGCCCACGTTTCCACTGCCACTGATAATGCCGCAGGAAGGGGTTCGGAATGCGACCATCGGAAAGGAAGTAAGCATATCGCTTTCGCAGAGCTTGTCGGCAGGCGTCAAATCCTGGTGGGGCCTCGAACACGCTGTAAACTACGACATCCGGCGGTAAATAAGCATTCCACGCCCGCTGAAGACTTTCCGGCGAAAGACGGGTTTCCGCGGTAAAACTTACCACCTGCCCTAACGCATGCACACCCGCGTCCGTGCGGCTAGCACCGGAGATATCCACCGCTTGGCGGAGGACCCGAGCTAATGCTTCAGTCAGTACTCCTTGGATAGTCCGGTGGCCCGGTTGAACCTGCCACCCCCGGAAAGCCGTACCGTCATAAGCGACGAGGCATCGAAACGTTCCCATTTTTCAAGATGGATACCTAAAGAGATTCCCCGAGGCCCCTCCCCCTACCCTCCCCTACCCTTCCCTGGAGCCAGCCGGGCCATTCACCGCTCTCAGGCCATTTCGCGGAGCAATAGCTCTGCGATTTGAACTGCGTTGGTCGCAGCACCTTTGCGGAGGTTGTCGCTCACACACCAGAACGCCAACCCATTGGGATGGGACAGATCCTCGCGAATGCGGCCAATAAACACCTCATCCCGATCGTCGCAGTAAATGGGCATCGGGTAAATCTTCCGGTCGAGATCATCTAGTACCACCACTCCGGGCATCTTGGAGAAGAGCTCACGGGCTTCTTCTACCGTCACCTTTCGTTCCGTTTCTACCACGATACTCTCACTGTGGCAATTTCGCACCGGGATTCTTACACAGGTGGCACAGACCTGAATTGACTCGTCTTCCAAGATTTTCCTCGTTTCGAGGACCATTTTCATTTCCTCGGAGGTATAGCCCTTGTGCTTGGGGCTTCCGATCTGCGGGATGCAGTTGAAAGCGATCGGGTAGGCGAAACACTCATACTGGTATTCTTGGCCATCGAACCAAGCTTTGGTGCCTCCGATTAAATCCCGGGTGCCCGCCACCCCGGCCCCACTTGTTGCCTGATAGGTACTTACAATGACCCGACGCACACGAGCCGCATCATGAAGCGGTTTTAACGCCATCACCATCTGAGTGGTGGAGCAATTGGGGCTTGCAATGATTCCTTTATGCCGCCGAACTGCGTGTGGGTTTACCTCCGGGATAACCAGAGGTACCTCCGGATCCATTCGCCAGTAGGCACTCTCGTCTACGACAATGCACCCGCGTTTGACCGCTTCGGGAATGAACCAACCGGCGACATCGTCGGGGGTGCTGCTAATTGCAAGTTGGACGCCGTCGAAGGCCTCCGGCCGGAGTTCCTCCACTGGATACTCTTTCCCTCGAAATGTGACCGTCTTTCCCAAAGACCGCTTGGAAGCAAAGAAGCGAATTTGACGGTGGGGGAAATTCCTCTCCTCCAAAAGCCGACAGATCAGCCGACCTACGGCCCCAGTAGCACCAACAACGGCAATCGTGTCAAACAAATTAACACCTCCGCTTTTTTAATAGCGACACACCAACCATCCGTTACGAACGAATGAACCCACAGCAAAATAAGCCAGGTTGCAAATCAACCTGGGAATCATCACAAAGCAAAACATTGTAACGTACTCCGTGAAGTTTGACAAACCCGGGTGCAAAATCCAAATCTGCTTTGGAATGAGAACTAGATTTTTCTAGCATTCTTCCTTTTTTGGGAGGAAATGCTTACTGCTTTCCGGCAGGTGTAAAGGGACTGTCCCTCCGATACGGTGCGGCTTCCATGCCTGCAAGGCTAAATTGCTCGGGGGAGAAGACCAGGTTAGTTAGCGAATTGGGAAGAACCCCTTAACTGCTTCGGGGAGTAAGGAAAGGGGAGCGTTCTTCGTGACATTCGCGGAATTGGGCCCAGGCTAATCCGAAGGGTTCAGAGCACGTATTTTCCGTGAATACCTGAACCCCTTGAAATTCCGGAAAAAGAGTTCACGAAAAAAGTCCGGGCCAGCCCCCTGCGTCGCTTTCTTGTCACCGACTTCCCAAGCCGCACGCCCGGTCTTCCGCCTAATCCGGCAGGTCAAAGCAATTATCGAAGGCTTGCAAGCAGCCGCGACATATCCGCCGGTACCCACACGGCTAGTTCAACCCGATTCCCCCCCGCAAGGAGCACTGACTCACTGTGCCGAAGGACTTTGCCTCCCCGAATTAGCTCCACTTCGATCTCATATCGATACTGCTTCCCCGGTTCCAAACCATAGGAAACATACCGCCGGAAGCCCCCTCGGCTTTGCGTCGGTAGACCATTGATTTTCACCCGGGCATCCGTGGGAACCACCAACACGATTTCGGTGGCATCGGGAGCTACCGGATTTCGTCCTTCATTCCTCGCCTGAGGTTGTCCGGAGGGAGGACTAGGTAGGTTAAAACTCTCCCCCACAGGGCCAGGCCTGGTGGGGCTAGTTCCCGATTCTTCCGGGGTTACACTCTGGGGGGATACGTCCGCAGGAGTAGGCTCCTTGCGAACGCCATGCTCGCTTGGCTTCTCACTTTCTGTGGGGATGAAGGTGTAATCCACGAGACAACATTCCGGCCAAGAGGCAACCCAGGAGCACGGAGCAGGAGTCCAATACCAGCGATAAGGCCCGAACAATAACCGCCGGATAGGACCAGGCCGGATTCCTAAATACCAGCATCCACAATGCCAGTAACAGCACCACGAAGGAACCCCCAGGAGTCCGCAGTCCCACCAAGCTTTCGCCTGGCCCGCAAACCCCCACAGAGCCAAACCCGCAGCCAAAACCGCCGCAACTTTGGTCATTACCTGCCGCATCGCCATTTTTTCCCTCCCCAGATTAGTAGATCCAGACTACTTGTTAGATCCGACAAAGCCTATCCGTCCTCTCTATTTCCTGCTAATTCAGAACCCAATGTATCAGGCCGGACTTACCTTGGCAACTCATTCGGCCGGGCGGGATTGTGACACCCCTCCGGCCGGTAGTCGAAGGCGGAGAGTCCCCTCGGAAGTGGAGTCGGAATTCTCCCCCTGGAGGGTCCCCTCGGTGGCTCTGTTACTGGAATGCCCTCGTTTCTGGGGGGACGACTGGGATGTAATAGCCCCCAGCGGAGAGTTAGTAGCCTCCGGGGACTCCGCAGTTTTCGGAGATTCGTTGCTCGAACGGAGGGCACGGAACCAAGGGCTTTCCCGCCGCCACTCAAGTCCAAACCAGGACTCCCGAAATTGCCACCCCATGTCGGGCACAGGAGGTAGCCGAGATACTTGCCACTCATCACCGCGAGATGTCTCCGTGTTCGTGGCATGTATCTCCCCACCTTGGTGGTTGGTTCCCCTTGGTGATGGCCTTCCCCTTTGAGAAGGGGATGGCAAACTCGGCAGATGCCGAGGTTGGGATGAGCCGGAAGAATCCGGTCCCTCTTCCCCCACCGAAGGCGGGGCCGAGAGGGGAAAAGCCCCCGATATCGACGGGAAAACTTGAGAAGGGCCCTTATTGGCCGGGATTCCCGTCGCGGCCTGACCTCCCAGGTTGCCCGAGCTTTCATTTCCTTGAGCGGCCTTGGGGTCGTTATTGGCCGGCTGGGGACAATTCTCTGGGGTAGCCGTCCTGGGCGGCAACCATTTAACCCCAAACGGATCCCCAAATTGAATCGTGGACCACCACATCCAGGTGCTGGCCAAAAGGAGAGTGCCCAAGAACGTAGCTAGTCCTCGGTCTAGGAGTACGGGTTGATTAGTTCTTACAGGCACATTATGATCCCCCACAAGGGGAGCTTATGTTCATGAAAAAAGCCGGTATTAAGCAGCAGGAATCTCTCACGAATTGCCAGGAAGGACCTCTCAATAATTCCCCGGGGAAATCTTATCAGCTTGCATAAACCACAAAAGGTAGCCCACTTGGACGGGAAGATGCCCAAACATTGGGGCTTAGTCTTCCATGCCCGCAATTCATTACCATTTCCGGAAAAACAACCGGCGGGCATCGTCCTCAAATTGGGTTGAGATTTTTTTGCCCCTTCGGAACCCTATGGATCCGGTGTGAGTCCGAGGGAGGGACTTCATAGACGAATTTCCTACCTCGGCCAATTTTCCCCGCCAGCCTAACTTTCGCTCCCGACAACCTAGCCTTGGATCTGACCGGCCTTAGGTTGGAAAGTTCACAGGTTTTGTTTCCCTCCCCTCCCCTGCCGTTCCCTGTTCCAACAAGAGTTCCCCTACACCGCACGACCTTTGGAGCCCCGCTTCGATTGGAGGCCGTATGGATTCCGAACTTTCCTCGCAATGCCAAATTTTGGGTTTTCCTGCCTCTCCGGCCTGTACTTCTTTGGCCCCTGGGGCTTGGGGGATGCCGTTGCCCGGAAGTGGCCACTTGGAGTTAGCCTTTGCTCGTTGCTCAGAGGGCAACCCTTCTCCCACCTCCCTCGGAGGAGGTGCCCTAGGGGCTAACCCCTTTTTGAACCGATATCCGTACCTTGCAAAGTTGGGGCCCCATTGCCCGCGAATGTTTGCGTCTTTCCCGAGGCCCGCGAAGGTCCCTGTTCAGTTCCTATCGGCAAAACCGAAACCCGAACCAACCGAGTAACGCATGCCCCCTGCCCTTTTTTACCTTCCGACAGTGTCCGAGTCCTTTCTTTTCCAGTCAGGGAGAGGGAATTGGGGCATCTCTGAATCCCAATTTGTCGTTTTCTTACGGTTGCAAACCATCGAAAGGGTCCGAATTGGAAATGCTCTTCCGAAGGTGGTCGGGTAATCTAGGGGGTTTATACTACAGGAAACTTTGGGGGGCGTTAGGTGAGGCCTGTTACAGAGCCTCTGCGGCCCCGGTACCGCTGGAACCTCCTCGGAAACCCAACGGTCAACTCCCGGTGCCTTCGGCTTTTCGGGGCCCTGCTCGGGGTGGGGACCGGCGTGTTTTCGAGAGTTTGCTTTCCCCCTTAGCCGGGGGAACATCTCAAGATACCGAGGAGAGGGTATGGCTTATGCTCCGTGAGGCGTAGGTAATGGGAGATCACGATTATCAGTTCAGAAAGAAACGCTGCGTAGATTTCGGATCCTCGAGCTGCGGGTAGAATTTTTTAGAGGAGATTTTGCCGGTTTCGATACTTGCCTCACTTACGTTGAATTAACGAGGTTCATTGGCCAAAGGATCAAGTTCGGCTTTCCAAACGCAGGTTCGCCTGCGGGTTTGCCTTCCCGTCTGTCTTTTGTGGAGGTCCTTACCGGTACAGGCTCGAGGGCTAATGAGGCAAAAAAGAGGACAAAGTCCAGCAATCCGGGGCTATCGATTTGCGTTGGGGGGAGCTACGCGTTAGTAAAGAGTAGGTCCAGAGCAACCTTCGAAAATCACGCTGGACCTAGGGGGTGATGGTTGCCGAGAACGTCGGATTTGGTGAGCTTTCGCGGCAGGAGGCTTCCCCAACGCGTTATTCCGGGTTTGCCAGAGGGCTGAGACTTGACATACGAAGTTGCGGCCTGTGTGCTCGAGCGAGCCCAGCTTGCCCTACAGTCGGGCAACTACGAGGGGGCTCTTGCTCTCACGGACGAAATTTTAGAGCACGCGGAGCTACTGCCGGAAATTTGGCAGGTACGGGCTCAGGCCTTCTCCCATCTAGGTCGGGTGCAGGAGGCTATTGAGGCCGCACGGCGATATTGCTCGTCCAAACCCGAGGACTCAGCAGCCTACTGGGAATTGGCGACCATTGCTTGGCGAGGCGGGCGGCTAACTCTTGCTCAGCAGGCGATGGAACAGGCCCTCGAGTTGACAGGCCGTGATCCCAACTTGCTTGCAGAATATGCTTGGTTCATGGCCTTCGAACGGGGGCCCCGGTTGGCGGAGGTGGTGGCTCGGGAAGCCGTTTGTCAAGCTCCGGAATCGTCGACGGCATGGGCAGCCCTGGGGCTTGCTCTTTTTCGGCTCCATCGCCATCGCGAGGCGGAGGAAGCCTTGAGCCATGCTTTACGACTAGATCCCAACGATCCTTGTGCCCAGTGTGGGATGCTCTTTCTGCTTAAAGAGCAACGGAAAAATAGAAGTGCCCTCGCCTTGTCAATGATTATGGAGGATACACCTCAAGGAAAACTCGTGGCTACCGAAGTTCGCCGCGAGCTAAAGCGACGGCTGATCGCTCAAAAATTGGTAGAACGCGGAGTAGAACTGGGCTCTTCGCGATCAAGTATCAATTGGACTAGGCCAATTCTCTGGACTTTAGGGGCAATGGTGGGAATCTGGCAAGTCTTCATTTGGCAAGCAGAGGACTTCGGAAGTGTGGCACTTTGCCTCGGGATTCCCTTGCTAGGTGCATGGCTTTTGGACCGTCTTTTCATGGATTAAGCTCCTTCGGACAAAATTTCCCGCGAAAAAGAGAGCATAAGGACCTACACGAGCAAAACTGGGAGTGGGATTTGGCGAAATCGGGTTTTTCCGGGTTGGGAAAGGACGTGATGGTAACGATTTTCTTCTGTAGATACGGTTCCGTGGATGGGATACTCTAGCCGGGGGGACAGGAACTGGCGATATGTCCTAAGCCGAAGGTTGGTGGCCGCGGCCGAACTTCTGAATGGATTTGCACCACTAAAGCTGTAAGCCTTTGAGGACTCAGGCCGAAATGACACAGCAATCCGGCGGACATTCATCTGGCCAAGGGCCGTCCGTTCCCAAGGCTTCTCTTGGATGCCCCGGAAGAACTTGCTCCAACACTAATTCCCGAACCAACCTCAAGAATGGCTTCGCACAGGCCACTGTACCCGCCCGAATAAATTGGATCCCCAAGTGCTTGGCCAGTTCTGCAGCTTCCACGTCGAGGTCGTAAACTGTCTCCATATTCTCCACGATAAATCCTAGGGGGACGACAACCACCGATCCATCGAACCGATCTTGCGCTAAGGAATTGAGGTAGTGGCCAATATCCGGCTCCAACCAAGGCGATTGGGGGTCGCCACTGCGACTTTGATAGACCAGGTCAAACCGGGGGAGTCCCAACTTTTCTGCAACCAATTGAGCCGCTACTCCAAACTGATGCACGTAGGGGCTACCCGCGGCCATGGGGAGCGGAAGGCTGTGAGCTGAAAAGGCCACTCGAATCTTATTCGGGTCTTCCTGGGCCACATTTTCCAGAGCCTCCGCAAGGCGTTGGCAAACTGCCGCAATGAATAGCGGGTGGTTGTAGAATAACCGGAGCTTTTTGATCTTCAGGTTGTTGATCCCCGATTCCTGTAGGGCTTTTTGAATAGCTTCGCGATAAGCCCGACAACCTGCGTAGGATCCAAAAGGAGAGAGCACGAGTGCTACCGCGTTCTGGATCCCTTCTTCCGCCATTTGGATGAGGGCGTCCTTGATTGACGGATACCAGAACCGATTACCCCAATAGAGTGCAATGTTTAGACCTTCGCGTGCAAAAAGATCTGCCAGATGGGTCAAAAGTGCCCGAACGGAGGCATTGTGGGGACTTTGACCGCCAAAGGCTAGATACCTCTCGGCAACAGCCTTGAGGCGGGCTTCGGGGATGTTTTTCCGTTGGGCCACCCGTTCCAAGAATGGCCAGACATCCTCCGGCCGTTCAGGGCCCCCCACCGACAACACGAGAATTGCTTCCACTGTACCGGTTGAATCCATTTGACAGAGTGCCTCCTCTTGGCCGAGTTTGGCTTATTAAAGAGGGGAGCTCGATTTGCCGCCAGGCAAACCTCAATGATTCGCCTGCCGAAGATATGCGTCCGATTTGTTCGATAGTTTTCTATTCTTTCTGCCCACATTTTGTGCTTGTCGGACACCGGTTACTCGCCGGACACGAGTTATTCAGGGGTTCCACCATTAAAATGCTGAGAAATTCTATACTGCCGGTTTGGGGAAATTCTGCAACCGGAATGCACGTTTCCGGATTTGGGGAATTGTCCCGTAAGTCGACCCCGTGTAACTCACCACACGCCCGAAGTAGGCAGAAGTTCGCCACAGACAGGCAGAACTTTAAATTGCGGAACTGCATAACCGCCGCTCTCGGGGGAAGGTTCCCGAGTATGTTAAACTCTGTGAATGAGACGACATGGGATCTGTCAGGAGTGGGAAGCACAATCGGAGGCTAGAACGGGGACTTACCTAGTTTTCCTAGAGTTTGGGGTGCTCCCGGGCATTAAAGGGTTTATTGGGTCAGCTGGCGGAGTGTTTCCCAGAGAACCGACGAGGAAAACTCGAGATGGAAAAACTCAGGATCGAGCCCGTAGGTCCATTCGAAGGGCGGATTCGTCCCCCCGGTTCCAAGAGCTTGACAAATCGGGCCCTTGTATGTGCGGCATTGGCAGAGGGGGAGTCTGTTCTACGGAATGCCCTGTTCAGCGAGGACACGGAGGTCATGATGGATTGCCTCCGTAAGCTAGGGATTCCGATAGCCCCAGATCCGGAGTCTCGAATCATTGCGGTTACAGGCACGGGGGGAAGGATCCCGGCAGAATCGGCGGACCTTTATACGGCAAACAGCGGCACCACGATGCGTTTCCTGACGGCAATGGTCGCCTTGGGGAAAGGGCGTTACCGGTTGGACGGTAACCCCCGGATGCGGGAACGGCCAATCGGCGATTTGTTGGTAGCCCTGCGAAATCTCGGGGTAAATGCCTTTTCCGAGTTGGGTAACGACTGTCCACCAGTGTGGGTATGTCCCACGGGAGAATTCGGAGGCGAAACAGAGATTGCCGGGGATATTTCGAGTCAATTTTTGAGCGGTCTTTTGATGGCAATGCCTTGTGCCCGCTCGTCTGTTTGCCTCCGCGTTAAGGGGACTTTAGTCTCGGTCCCCTACGTAGAAATGACCTTGGCCGTGATGAAGGCCTTTGGGGTCCACGTGGACCGGCAGGATTTGAGGATGTTTTCCAGCCCCGGTAATCAAAGGTACAAAGGGCGGGAATTCTGGATCGAGCCGGACGCGTCGGCGGCCAGTTATTTCTTCGGTGCGGCTGCCGTTACTGGTGGAACTATAACCGTGGAGGGGCTAGGAAAGCATAGTTTGCAGGGGGATGTCGCTTTCTGCCATTGTTTGGAACAAATGGGCTGCAAGGTACATTGGGGAGAAGATAGCATCTGCCTACGTGGGGGAAAATTGCATGGGATCGATGTCAATATGAACGCAATTAGCGACACGGTGCCGACGCTTGGTGTGGTGGCACTGTTTGCAGAAGGACCCACAAGAATCTCGGGTGTCGCTCATATTCGCTACAAGGAAACGGATCGAATAGCAGCCTTGGCACGGGAGCTTCGAAAATTGGGTGCCGAGGTAGAAGAATTCGAAGATGGCATGCGGATTCAACCAGGGCCTTTGCGGCCAGCAGAGATATGGACCTACGACGACCATCGGATGGCTATGAGCTTCAGCTTAGCAGCTTTGAAGGTGGAAGGAGTCGTCATTCAGAACCCTGGATGTACGGCCAAAACCTACCCGGAATATTTCGAAGATCTCGCCCGTTTGACCGGCGTCAGAGTCCACCGATTTCGGGAACCATAGGGAACCCCTCATTACTTCCCCCTAAGTGCATAGGATGTCCCAGGCGAGAGCAAGTTATTGACGAGCTGGGGAGACGTCGTCGATAAGCGGTGATCCTTTCAAAGCTCCGATAACTCGCTAGCGAGGTACAGAGGCACTCAGTTGGTTGAAGTAAATCAGGAGGCGGGGGAGAACCGGTCGTGGTGTTTGAAGCTTGAAGGAATATGGCTGTGTTTCGGGTGGAATGGGCGGGAGTTGAGCTTGTTAGATACCGCCGAGCAAAGTCGGAGGCAAATTCTCTCACGACAAATAATCGTCGCAGGGGGCCTTTGGAAAAGGACTGAAGCTGGCAAGCACTCGGGCCGGAAAGAAAGGGGAGGAATCCTAAACCACTCCTCCTCAAGAGTCTATTTGGCCAACTTTACGTGACCTGAAAATTTTGCCAGCGAACATGCGTGCTCAGCGGTTCCCCTCGCCGAAATCAGGCCCCCTTGAGGAATCCCGACAATTTTTTTCAGAAGCAGCAGTTGAGCTTTCAAATTCCCGAAGTTCGCTGGGGGCGGGAAAATCCCCTTGGTGAAAACATGCCCCCTGGTTTGGAAAGCATTTTTGCCCCGAGGACAACTCCCGCCAGCAGACAGGGCACCGAAGTCTTTTGCCAAAATATTCCGGAGGGATCAGCACCCGTCTCCCACAAACTCGGCAGCTTCGGGTCAGCATGAGAAAGCTGGCCATGATTCGTGTCCAATGGATCGAAAAGTGCCGCTCCTTCTTCGACCGGCGGAACCAATCTTGTGGAAAAGGTTTGGTAAACGTTGACCAAAACAAGTATAGCACACACTTTCCGGCGGGTGGCCTCGCCTTGCCTGCCCTTTTCTGAAGAAAAGGTTCCTAGAGGCGACCACTTTTCGGGCCTTAGTCAGCAGCACGGTTTTTTCGAGTGGATAACGGGGACTTGGGGGTGGCTCAAGGAATGGTTTGTCGAAAGGGCTACGAGGGGCCAGGATTGTGCCTAGGCAAACAACAAATTTCCACCAGAACGAAAGCCGTTACATTTTTTCGGAGGAAACGGAAATTCTTCGCCCATTTGAACATCTTCTGGCGAAAGGGGGATGGCCGAATTCTCTAGGGTGTCTTGATCACCCTGCAACTTGCGGTGACCCAACCAGTTGGTCCTCCGGCCAACCGAGTCTTGACCTTGCTAACGGGTTATATCCCTTTGCGGTCGAGAGTGGATTCGGAGTAAACAAGTGAGCTGGTTTCCCCCCGGTTTTCCCCGGCAAAAAAAGGTGGTAAGTTATAGTTTCCTGAGGTTAACCTTGCCCCAGCAAGGATGCCACGAGAGCGAGTCATGGGGAGGGGTTCCCAAGACGTTAGGAATCGGACTGGAGCTTGGGATCTAGACTGGCAAACACGAACGTGAGGAAATTCCGCGATATGCCCGATCTGGGAGTAGTGCGGTGGCAGTTCGATCAGTTGTAATGGGCAGGATGGGCCAAATAGTCCAGACGAGTTGACAGGATGGGGAGGTTTCCCGCTGGAAGGGTTTTCATGAAAGTTACTTCAAAAACGGTGGGCTAAACCGTCCTTTTTGCCGCAGTAGATTGAGCGTAGCTCAAGGTTATTTGGCTTGAAGTAAATAAGAGGATCGTAAGATGGCATTTGTAGGTTGCGATTTGGCTACTCTGGTTCTGCCACAGGAAAAGGATATGAAAAAATCTGGCATTCGGATTCTGACCACTATTTTGGTGGGAGGATTGGCGGTCGCTTTTTGTACAGGTTGTCCAAAAACGAAACGGCCGGCGGAGCCGCCCTCCCGTGCGGTCACTTTACCGGAGGGGCGGGGAATTCAAATGACCACTCCCGAAGCGGCCACTAAGGAACCTGAGGTCACGGAAAAGAGGCCAGAAATTCCCGCAGAGGTGCCGCCGCCGGATCCGGTATCCCAGAAAGTGATCGAACGGGTCAAAGCTTTGGGAGGACGGTATGAGTTGGACCCGAAAACCGGTGCCATTGTGATGATTGACCTCAACTCGCGGCAACTCCCAGCCACAGATGAAGACTTGGAGTTGTTTGCACAAGTTCCGAGTTTACAACGGCTTTATCTGTTTGGGGCAGAAATTCATGACCGAGGGGTGGAAGCGATTGCTAAGCTCGCGAATTTGCGGGAGCTTACTCTGGAGAACACGGAGATTACGCTCAAAGGCGTCGAAGCTCTTACCCAGCTGAAGAATTTGGAGAGCTTGAATCTCCGCCGTTCTACTTATTTAGATGACAGGGCGTTGGAATTCGTTGGGAAAATGACCTCGCTAAGGCGTTTGTTTTTACTCTACAACAACTTTACCGATGGAGGCATGTCGCACCTGGCTCAGCTTGAGAAGTTGGACCAGCTTGACCTCCGTGGGTGTCTGCAGGTAGGAAATACAGGCCTTGAGCGATTGAAGCCCCTTAAGAATCTCCGCGTTCTTCGACTTCGCAGTTATGCGGTGACGGACACGGGGCTTGAGCATTTGAAGAGCTTCGAACGGCTGCGGATACTGTCGCTTGAGGATTGCGGAATAACCGATGCTGGCCTTATTCATTTGCGAGACTTGCCGCTCGAGAGTCTCACCATCATGCGGTGCAACCTCTCTGACGCAGGGTTAGAGCACCTGTCTGGGATGACTGGGCTCCGGGAACTCTCAATCCGGGATAACTTCATTACAAGCGAAGGCTTGGCTTATCTGAGGGATTTAAAAAATCTCACGAGCCTGGATCTGAGCGAAAACACGGGGGTCGATGATAAGGGAATGGAATATATCTCGAACTTGACCGAGCTTGAGGTATTAGATCTTTGGAACACAAGGATTACAGACAAGGGAATGGTGGCCCTCTCGAAGTTGCCAAAGCTTCGCTGGCTAAGTTTGAAGAATCTTCCCATTACGGATGAAGGGTTGAAATGGCTAGCGAATCTCTCGCGGTTGGAGTATTTGGATCTTGAGCAGACTCAGGTTACTGACGGGGCGATTTCGGTTTTGGGTAAACTTCAGTCCCTTCGAGAACTCAACATCAAACTCACGGGTATTACTCCGGAAGGGGCAGAAAAACTCCGGAGTTTGCTTCCAAAGGCAAAAGTGAGCATGTAATGCTCGGCCGGTCTGGTTGCACGGGGGCATTAGGCCGAAGTGGTGTCGGGAGCACCAGTTAACTCCGGGTGATTCAAACTGTAAGCTCCCTTTGAGGTTTTGAAGGCATCACGATAAGCCGAAAAACCGGAGACGGAGAAATCACGCCCGTTTCCCAATTCCTACGATCTGGTGCCCTTCCACCAGGCCCAGAATCCGAAGGAAAGCTAAAGGGAATTTCCAAGCAGCCCTTTGGATTTTCGAGCGGAATACTTTCCGCATGGTGGGACGAGGTAAGAAATTCGTACGGACCACGATGGGCACTAGCCCAGCCACCTCTAGTGCTTTGCGGATTGCTTTGCGTGTAAAAAACTGTAAATGCACCGGCGGTTGAGCTTCCGGTCGGGGATCCAAAAAGACAAAAGGATCGCATGCGTTTGGAACAGAAATAGCCACGACACCTTTCACCCTTACCGCTTTTCCAAGCAACTTTAAGAATCCCATCGGATCCCCAACGTGTTCCAGAACCTCGAAGGCAACGACAGCATCAAAGTTTGGAACAGGATTTTTCTCCAACAACTCTTCCAGACTTCCATGAAATACCGCTAATCCGAACGAACGGGCTACCTCTACTGCCGAGCGAGCGATTTCAACTCCTTGAACTTTCCACCCTCGCTCCGAAGCCAATCGGAGAAAATGGCCGGGTCCGCAACCGACCTCCAGAAGTCTCCCGGTTCCCAAGGGATGGGGAAAAGTCTGGAAAAACATCCGCTCACAAAAGGCCATGCGGCTCCGCCGACCCGATTTTCGGGCCTGCTTAAGGAGCGATTGATACTCGGCAGACGTAGCGTAAAGCTCGTCATATACAGAGGCAGGCCTCTCTGCTAATTGGTTGGATGTGCTTGCCGGTGGGGATATCTGTCTTGGGGCAAAATAAAGGGCACAATCATCACAGAACCAAAGAGGGGAACGACCGAAGAAGAACCGCGGCCCCTTCACTGCCAGACCGCAGATAGGGCAACAAGATTCGCAAGGAAAAGCCACTAAATCCCCAACATCCTGGGGTGCCGGTGCTTCCTTGAGGTTGCTTCCGGTTTTCGACCGGAGGACTAATGACGCACCGCTTTGTTGAATATCCCCCTTCATTCCTGAATCGGCAGTGGGCAGAAGATCGCTCATTACCTGCGGAATTTGATGCGGCCACCCACGATAACAAGAACTGCCCGACCTTTCAGGGTCCAACCTTTAAAAGGAGTATTTTTGCTTTTAGATAACAAGGCCTCCGGATCAACCGTCCACTCAAGGTTAGGATCGATGATGGTGACATCCGCATCTGCCCCGGGTTGTAACGTCCCTTTTGGAAGCCCAAGGATCCGAGCTGGATTGATGGTCATCTTTTCTAAAGCTTGACTCCAAGAAAGGTATCCCGGCTCGATAAGTTTTGTGATCACAACACTCAGGGTAGTTTCAAGTCCAACCACGCCGAAAGGAGCCCGGTCTAGCTCCTGCATTTTCTTTTCTTTCGCGTGGGGAGCATGATCGCTTGCGATAACATCGATCGTGCCGTCGGACAACCCCTCGAGTAAGGTTTCTACATGCTCTCGAGATCGCAAAGGGGGATTGACCTTAAAATTAGAATCGAAACTCCGCAGAGCCTCATCCGTGAGAGAGATGTGATGGGGAGTAACCTCCGCCGTGACCCGCACACCCCGGCTTTTTGCCCGACGAATTGCCTGGACACTCCCCTGGGTGGAAACATGCATCACGTGCAGGCGGCCGCCGGTGCTCTCCGCCAAAGCAATATCGCGAGCGACCATGGCATCTTCGGCTGCTGCGGGCATCCCTTGCAACCCCAGGATAAGCGAGACTAGCCCCTCGTGCATGACACCGCCGGCGGTAAGTTCCGGAATTTCCGCATGGCTGAGGATTGGTTTGTCGAACATCAAGCAGTATTGAAAAGCCCGCCGCATCAATTCGGCATTAGCGATGGGGGAACCGTCGTCGGTGAAAGCGACGGCCCCGGCCTCGCACAACTGGCCGATTTCAGCCAATTCTTTCCCCTCGCGGTTTTTGCTCACACAGGCGATGACTACGACGTTGCAATGGTCGGCTCGAGCCGCCCGCTCTCGGACGAAATAAACCGCGGCTTGTGTATCGATTGGGGGATCCGTATTCGGGCAACATGCCACGGTCGTAAAACCACCGGAAAGGGCCGCTAAAGTGCCCGTGGCAATCGTCTCATCTTCCTCCCCGCCCGGTTCCCGAAGATGAACATGCATATCGATGAGACCGGGACAAACGATTTTCCCCGTAGCGTCGATAATCTCTTCCTGGCCGCTTGGAGTTGCATCTAAGCCGACAATCTTACCGTTTTCAATCAATAGATTGGTTACCCGATCTACATTCTGGCTTGGATCGATTACTCGGCCGTTGACAATGAGAATCCTCTCCATACCTCAGAATCCCGGTATACCAAAGGGTGCTGCATTCCTTCCCTACCCGAGGTGCTACTCTTTTCCCCCGCAGATTAGAAGCCAAAGAACCGCCATTCTCACAGCCACTCCGTTGGTTACCTGAGTAAGGATTGCGGAGTGCGGTCCGTCGGCTACGTCCGGCGAGACCTCGACCCCGCGATTAATCGGTCCCGGAGCAATAACCAAAACGGAGGGCTTAGTCCGGGCCAAACGTTCCCGATTCATGCCATACAGATGGGCATATTCCCGAACTGAGGGGAATGGGCGTGTAAGCTGCCGTTCGAATTGGATCCGCAGTAGATTAAGCACATCTACCCGGGGCAAGATCTCATCCAAACTGTAACAATACTCCACACCGAGTTCTGCCCAACGAGGGGAGACCAACGTGGAAGGACCACACACGATGACGTGGGCTCCCAATTTTTTCAGCCCCCAAATATCGGATCGTGCTGTTCGACTGTAGGCGATATCTCCCACCAAAGCGACAGTCAAACCCTCGATCCGACCAAACCGTTGACGGATTGTCAGGATGTCCAGTAGCCCCTGGGTCGGATGTTCGTGAGGTCCATCCCCCGCGTTAATCACAGAACAACGGAGGTGCTGAGCCAGCAGATGAGGTGTGCCCGGGGTGGAGTGCCGAACAATTACAGCCTCGACCCCCATAGCCTCAAGGTTCTTAGCGGTGTCAACTACGGTTTCCCCCTTCGAGAGGCTGCTGGTAGCAGCTGAAAAATCCACCATATCCGCCCCTAATCGTCGGGCGGCCAAAGCAAAGCTGGTCCGTGTGCGAGTAGAATTTTCGAAGAAAAGGTTGACACAGGTTTTGCCTTCCAGAAGAGGGATCCGCCGGCGGCCTTCAAGCATCAACCGGCGGAATACTTCGGCAGTATCCAAAATCGTGGTGATCTCTTCTGCCGAAAGGTCCTCCAAACCGAGCAAATGCTTCCGCTTCCAGCCGGCAGGTGGTGACTCCAATTCCGGGATGCCGATACCCATGGCTCGACCATGCCTCCTTATTTCGCTCGATCCTTGCTTACTTTTCCTTCTCAAAGATATTTACAACTTGGTAGATGGCCACGACAAGCCCCTTATGAACCTGCGGATGTAATCTCAGGTAAGATGGTATGTTTCAAGACTCCAGTTTTCCCGGGAACCGTGTCCTCAGGCTCCACGACCGAAACAGACTAGGCACATGTCATCGCTCTGGGGTCTGTCACCGACAAAACGGCGAACGTCGGCAATCAGCCCTTCTCCGAGTTGTTCCACGTTAGACGAAGCGGAGGCCAAAAATTTTTCTAACCGTTCGAAACCATAGACTTCATTTTTTTCGTTCATAGCCTCCGTGATGCCGTCCGTGTATAAAACAACACTTTCTCCTGGGTTCAAGGAAAGTCTTGCGGAGCGATACTGAAACCCGGAGACCACCCCAAGAGGGAGGCCGGTTAGCCCTTCCCCCGCAAGATCAAGTCGGCCGTCCGCCCGCCGAATGATCGCCGGTGGATGGCCGGCACTGGCCAGCTCAATCTCGTGCAAACTCGGATCCAACACCACAGCAACCATCGTTACAAACCGGTCTTCCCAGCGGCTCTCGCAAAACACCTCGTTGAGCCGTGCCAGAGCAAGATCCGGCCGTTCTTCGGTCAAAAGTACCTGCGGAGTCTCCGCCGACAAGCGGGCTACCAACAAAGAAGCCGAGAATCCTTTCCCCGAGACGTCCGCCACCACCACTCCGTACCGTCCGCCAGGTAGTTGAACATAGGTATAGTAATCACCCCCGAGCTCTTTGGCCGGATCATAGAAATCGAAAAAGCTGTAACCGGGAATCTCCGGCGGGCCTGCCGGCAGAAAACCTTGCTGCAGCCGCTGAGCATTTGCCAATTCTCGGCGGATTTCTGCTTGCTCGAGGGCAATTTCGTGGAGCAGAGCATTCTCAACCGCAATAGCTGCCTGGCATCCAACACTTGCCAAAACTTCTAAATCATCCTCGTTGAACCGAGCGGCTTGGTCACTGGTGTCCAGCTGAATAACCCCAAGAACCTCTCCTTCCGAACTCAGCAGGGGCACACACATCACCGAATGAATCTGGAAATCCACGATACTTTGGGCCATGTTAAAGCGGGTATCTAACGCGGCATCGGCAGAAAGAATAGCCTCCTTCTTTTCTACTGCCTGTTGCAAGATGGTTCGGCTTAACCGCAAGGTTTGGTGCGACCTCTGCCCCCGCTGTTTGGCTGCCTGAAGTACCAGCCGGCCCGTCTGCCGATCTGTGAGGAGGATGAAACCCCGATCTGCCTGCGGAAAAATCATAAAAAGGGCATCTAAAACCTTCGGTAATACCTCATCCAGAGCTACCGCCCGGGCCAAACTTTGACTAATGGCCAAAAGGGCCTTCAACTTAGCCGCCGGATTGACAGAAAGTCGCACCGACGAGTAAGTGTCGGCCATATCCAGGGTGGACATTACCGTGGAGGGGCTGGTAGGCAGTTCCTCCTCAATAATGGCCTCCCGATGAACTAGTTCTTTCGATCTGCCGCGGGCACTCTCTCCTGGTTCCCCGACATGGAAAACAAATTCCATGTCGCAAATTCGGATGCGATCGTTGTCTTGGAGTTTGGTTGGTCGTTCGACAACCACGTCATTGAGGTAGGTTTTATTTCGGCTATTTAAGTCTTCAATGAAAAAGTCGTTCCCCTGCCGCAAAATTCGGGCGTGATATCGGCTCACAGCGGGGAGTGGGAGCACGATATCACAGTTAGGGTTCCGACCCAAGACGATTGAATCCCGGTTGATTGGAAAAGTTTGACCCGGGTTGCCCCCCCGAACTACTCGCAGAACAGCCATCGGAATTCATTCCTTTTGAAAGCCGAAAACGCGGAACATGCGGACCGTATTCCGCTCCGTTCGCGAAAACTTTCTCCCCAAAACTGCAGATTTTAGAACTGCAAGCACTAAGGCGTCAACGATTCACCCGGAAGCCATCCCCTCCCTCACCCTAACGAATCGACGACAGCAGGCTGAGAAGCTCTGAAGAGCTCAGGGCATGAAACGCCAACCCCCAATAGTTGCTCCTTGGGTCGTGCACCAGTCCACTATTTGTGGTGAACGGGGCGGTCGGGAGGTTGCATGGCATTTATTCTAGAGGCTTCGGATCCATCGAGGGGCTTCGACTTCGTTTCTCCGCTCCGTGGTGTGTCCGGAAATCCCGTTCCCTTTGCTTGCGGTTTCATAGAGACCTCCAATAGCGGTCTAGTTTACCGATCCGGCTAAAAGCCCCCCGAGCTGACTCCCGCCTTGCCACCCCGACCCGCTCGCAATTCCTTCGCCCCGATTGTGAAGAACGACTTTTAGGGCTAACTGGGTAGGTTTCGCATGGTACCTTGGACGTGCCAAGATCGGTTATTTTCGGTTAAGGAATTCCCACCCTATATCCGACCGACAATCCCCACAAATAGGGCAAGTAATCCCCGCTTGGCCCCCTTGGGACACCTGCATCCTGATTTGTCTCCTACTACGTCCCCGCATATCTCCGGTTTTTCACCTTCAAGTGGCCAGCTTTTCCGACACTAAAGGCATTTGACAACCGAAGCAGATGGTGCCCCTCCACTCTATCCGAGCCCTCCTCCATCCGTGCGGTTAGCCATGTACTCACGAAGTGCAACCTCCCACGGAGGCAATGGGGGTGCTCCCGGGAGTTGCAGGTACTTGGAGCAATCCAGCACACTGTAAGCAGGCCGCCGGGCTCGGGCAGGATATTCCGCGGAGGAGATCGGTATGCACGGGACATCCAGACCAGCCAGTTCCAGAATAGTACAGGCGAAATTGAACCAGGTCGTCTGGCCGGAGTTTACCACGTGGTATGTGCCCCAATGTTCGTTCTCCAACAGGAACAAGACCGCCTTGGCAATATGGGGGACATAGCTCGGGCAACATACCTGGTCATTGACAACCCGCAGAACCTGTCCCTGGCGAGCTTTCTGAAGAATAGTCTCGACAAAATTTCCAGGGGAATTAGCTCCCAGACGGCCGTAAAGCCCACAAGTTCGTACGACAATATGCTGAGGGCACCGCCTTGCCTCTTGTTCTCCTTCCAGCTTGGTCGCTCCGTACACATTAACTGGGGCGGGAGGATCATCTTCGGAGTACGGAGTTCGCCGAGTGAGGTCCCCTCCGAACACGTAGTCCGTGCTGATCTGCACCAAAGGACACGCGTTTGTGATGCAGTATTTTGCAATGTGTGTTACCGCGAGTGCATTGACTGCCCGAGCCTGCTCGGGTTCATCTTCGGCCTTGTCCACCCGAGTGTAGGCCGCTGCGTTGATGATTGCGGTTGGGCAGGTATCTTCCAAACACCGCCGGAAGCTATCCCAGCAAGTAATGTCGATCTCCGGGAGGTCTGCTGGAATAGACTGAGGGCCCAAGATTCGACAAAGCTCGTAGCCCAACTGACCCTTCGCACCTGTCACTAGGATCCTCGGCCGGTCAATTTTCACACCTCGTCCCCCAAATGAACTAGCTTTTTGACGAGAACCCAAATAGTAGTCAGCAATTAGTAGCCATTCTTCTTAATTTGATTCGGAGGACCAGAATGCCCAGCCTTTGCAAGCTTTAGCCCGGGAGAACTTCCTCCACTTTTTTCATTGCTTTTTTCTTTGCTTTTAGTCCCAGAGTTCCTGGGAGCGGGTTTGCCCTTCCGTGTGCCGGACCTCGTGAACTTCCGCCAACTGCCTCCCATCAGGTAATTCCGGATGCCGCGAGTACATTCAGGACACCCCGATGAACTAGCCGGGAAGGCTTTCGGGAAGGAGTCGTAATTGGATCAAGCCGAACCTTTCCCCGGCAACCTACCGAACTCCCCCTCGCCTAGTTTGGCCCAGCGAGTCTAGCGTGCCCATTTTTACCACCCCTCGATCCGGAACGGATGGTCCGGCCGGTCCTCATGCCGAATTTCGTCCACGGGGGCTTGCCGGCCCCATCCTGCGTACAATCGATTGGGACAGTTGAATACCAGTCCCGGCTGTGATCCCACATTTTGATATGCGTGAACTACTCCCGGGGGAATCACTACAGCCCAAACTTCCCCCTCAGGAAACTCCAAACACATTCGCACCCGGTAAGTTGGGGAGGACGGCCGATTGTCCCACAGATAAAGCCGAAAGCTACTGGACCCTATGAACACAAAATGGTCCGACTGATCCCGGTGCTCGTGCGGTCCCCGAACAATCCCGGGGGCTGTCTGGCTCACATAGGCCATTACCGGCCAAAGTTCCTCCGCGATCTCATCCTGCCGAAATAGCTCCGCTAACCACCCTCGGGCATCCTGATGAACTTTCAGCCGGCGGGGATGGATACCGTCAATCTCACCGTTGCAGAACGTTGTTTCCTGCATGGCCTACGGTCCTTCTCCAGTTCGCAGAAGCAAACCCATTGGGGCTTGGAAGGAAAAATCCTATCCTTTCCCCATAGGAATCCCCTTGGGGCAATTCGGTGGACTTACACTGACACTGAGCCCCACATAGCTCCTACGAAGTGACGGTCAAGCTCTCTTACCAAATTGCTTGGATTCCCTTTGAAGGCAACTAATTTCTATCCCCGCGACTGGGCGGACGATATCCCCACGAGCAGGGAACATGCAACGCAGCGGCCTTGGGCTAACCCCCAGGGGCGAAACTAATCGTCCTCCTTCCACGCCCAAAGTAATCCCCACTCGTTAGAGCACTAACAAATCCCGTTTGAACTCCGAACTCTGTACTGCATGACTTGAAGGCCAGGCCGAACATTTAGCTCACCTCCAATTCGGGGGACAGTCTTAGGGGGTTATGTGGCCGCCTTCGAGCCAGATGCTTCCACTTTATCCCATGAGAATTTCTAGGGGGAGACAAGTTCCTTCCCTCGCACAACCCACTTTTGTCCTCTGAGGGATGCCTGCCGGCACCAAGGGGAATAATTTGCCGAGGTAAACGCAATCTCCTCTGATTGGTCGGAGATCAAGCCGAATCTTCAGTTTGGAGCGAGGAAAGAGATTCGGTGTGGTACCCGAGTGAGTTTGGATAGACATCCATTTTCGCGGATCTTTAACACTAATAACTTCCCCAT
>Ga0272449_1000316_pt1 | contig 58581 bp, 69 predicted proteins | sample YNPCB0241_FD_198679 | JGI IMG/M metagenome (GOLD analysis project Ga0272449, IMG submission 198679) | Hot spring sediment microbial communities from Yellowstone National Park, WY, United States - YNP-CB-024-1 | ecosystem: Environmental > Aquatic > Thermal springs > Hot (42-90C) > Sediment...
TGTGCCGAGCGGCGTGGTAACCTTTGGTCATCTTCGATCACCTGTCACCACCTCCTCGGCCAGCCCCTGCTTCTATCCAGAGTGGTCCGTCGGACCATTTAAAAATTCAGAATTTTTCGACACACCCACATAATGTAAACTAAAATTAACATGGTGAAGAAATTGAATGTTAAAAGATATGAGTTGTACCGGCGGGCAATAATGATCGCCGTAGCCCTTCTCGTTGGACTCTCTGCCGTTACTGGCGAGTTTGCCTTGGCAATATCCTCCGTGGTCATAGGGCTGCTGATTTTGTACTCAATCAAAGGCAGGGTCGAGCTGGTTTTGGTGGATGAGCGGGCCTTCAAAATAAGCGAGAAAGCCTCTCGGAGAACCATCCAGGTCGTGGGCACAGTGACCGCAATAGTTGGCCTGATTATGATCGTTCTGGGTAGAGGCGGATATCCGGCATTGACCGATTTTGGAATGGCGTTAACTTACCTGGCGATATTTTTGCTTGCGGTGTACCTGATTTTCTACAGACATTATTCCTGGAAATTTGGGGAGTAGCCTTTATGAAAAATAATCTCAGGATTTACCGGGCGATGCACGATTTAACCCAGGAAGAGCTGGCGACCAGGTTGGGGGTGACGAGGCAGACGATAATAGCCATTGAAAAAGGAAAGTACTGTCCCTCTCTTGAACTCGCCTTCAAGATTGCGCGGTTTTTCAAGGCGAGGGTTGACGACATTTTCATTCCCGAGGAAAGCGAAGCCCAATGATTCCAAATTATCCTTTCTGAGGTCTTTTTCGGCATCGAACACTGCAATTATACTTCACCGCTGATTGGAGTTTTCTGCAGCTGGTAACGAGCATTGAATTTGTTGGTGCGGGGGAGGGGATGAGAAAGGTGTCCTTAAGAAAGAGGAAAAAGAGTTACTGAACATGACCCGGGAATGCCACTAATGGGACAGTGAATTGTTGGTGCATCGAGGGGTAGTAGGTCTCGACTCAAGGGACGGTACGAAAAAATGCGACAGCCATGGTAGAATCGGTCCATCCCGCTGGATTCGCTCGAATGCCCATCTGCAATTTAAGACCATATAAAAGCTTTTTAGTTAGAGAATTATCAAAATTACGTGTGGATCTGGTTTCCCTTACGAGCAATCTCTTCAAGAGTTAGAGAGGGCCCATTATAATAAAGAATTTTCTCACCGAGGCCGATGTAGTTTCCTTTCTTGTTTCTAGCTTAAGGGAGAAAATAAAAGAGGGTTTGAGAGTGCACTCCCAGCTTAGACCTTTCTACCGAACCAGAGAAGGATATCACGTCATCGAAAAGAAAGGGGAAACTTGGGGTTGGTGGCAATAAAGGAAAGCGAATGAAGGCGCTGTTTTTGATGTAGTTGTGGTAGACGATTATGACATATACTTCAGGCAGGCTTTTGAAAAAGCTAGAAAAGATCAGGGGGTGCCCTTAAATCTGAAATATTGGCGGATGCTCTCTTATCCCGTTGAAGCCTTTCGTGCTGTGCTGGAGGTGAAAATAAGACTCTCAGGAATTGCGAGGCATATCGAACGGGAGCACTTTCCTAGGTTAGATGCTATTCAAGAAAAGAAAGAGGACTGCTTTTTATATTATGTTGTGATTGACAGGTGTTGCAATAACAGAGATTGCGAGTCGCTTAAAAAGGCTAAAGAAAACTATAAAGAGATCTACTTAGAAATCCTGCCGAAGACAAAGCAAGAGGTTATAAAGTGAACGATGCTCAGCTCGAGCAGTTTTTGGAGCTTTGGAGGTTTGTGGCATGATGCGATCAGAAGAGATGGGAGAGCGAAAGTAAGTGGGAAGTGAATCTGAAGAAGGAGAACACAAAAGAGATGTTGGGGTTCACTCAACCGACTCTGAATTGGTTCTAGCTCATTGGGGGCTTTAGAAAAACCCATCGGAGAAAGAGCGACCCGAAGATTAGCATATGAGAACGACATGTTTCATGAATGGGGGCCGAGTTTTTTGATCATCATTGGCAACTGCTGCCCGTGTTTTAAGCCTTTCTCCTATTATTTTATGCTTTCAAAATCTCCTGTCTAGCCGTTTCTTTACCACTGGATACTAACGCTCTTTACTACTCCCAGCGGGCTAAGCTCAACATATGAAAAGAGAGGTACAGAAACATAGGGCTGACCTACTTTTACATCCACGATACAATCGAAGCTACCTCCCACCGCCCCAAGAGGTCTGGTCACATCAACGAATACCAAACCTCGGTCAGTCGTCCTGAAGGCGTTAAGCGCATGAGAGGATCCAAAGGGACTTGCGAAAGTTTGATAAGTAGTCGATAACTCTACAACGACATAAGCCGCACGGATACCGGCTTTCTCTGCATTGTTGTGCAATCTTTCAGCGTAGTCTGCGCAGACGAATTTGGCGGGATCGTACAGTATCTGATCCGTGTTATCTTGTGCCAGAAAGACCAGCAGCTCCTGGTAGGTGGGGTTCCTTGCATTGGGATTATTGTGGAGCCATATTCGATGCCCATCGGCCCCAACACCGATAGCGAAGAAATCCTCTTTCACAAGTTCCTCCATCTTCTCCCCGTCCTCCCCCCGCCAAAAAAGGACTTTAACTGCAGCCGGGGATAATGCTTCAAGAACAAAAAAGATGATAATACATACCACAGGAAACACTATGCGTCCCTTTCGGCTTTTGAGTAGCATGGCTATTCCAAAGCCACCAAGGATAAGCAGGAGCGCCCCGATATAGTAGGACCAGTCGTAGACTATACCTATCGTTTCTATCCACGGTAGGGAAAAAAGACCAAATTTGTTTCCAAATATTAGAAGTCCGCTGAAGAATGCCGTAAAGGACAGGAGCGAAGCAAAGCTCAAGCGCAGTATGCTTTTTATCACCTTGCCAATCGGTTTCCGAAGCATAATCCTTCTCTTCCTTCCTTGAGCATACTTTTTCCAGCTCCGTTCCAGTGTTATTGGACATCCGTGATTTTCTGGGAGGCAATGATCCGCGCAGAATATTCCGCCACAGTAGCGGCACCGCCAAGACAAACCGTTGATTTTCCTGCCGCAAGAAAAACAGCGTGCCCCATCACCATTACCCTCGTTGCTGGTTGGCTTCTCGGGCGGAACTCAGTGCACGGTCTCTTCGGGTGTAGGTATCTCTTGCCCAGATACATGAAATTCCTTTTTAGGGATATGGGATGCCTTCCTCCTTTTTTGTTCTTTAGCGTATTTTTCCCAGCTTCTTTCTCTCAGTCCCACACAGGCGTGATTTTCTGGGAGATAATGATCTGCGCAGAAAATACCGCCGCAATAGCGGCACAGCCAAGGCAATTCAGTAATTTCTCTGCCGCAAAAGGAGCAACTATTCATAGATACCTTAATACATACTTTTTGTACTATTTTAAATAGTTTAGACATTGCGATGTAGATCCCTGAAGTACTTCCGCTGGAATTTGGCAACCAAGAGCTTGGTGGAGCCGGAGAATCATACCGAGAAGAAAAGTAACCTTCGATACCCTAAGGAGGATTAGGGAACTCGGCTGACGTATAAGGAAATAGGGAGGGGGCCTTGGAGGCCCTGAGCTCCATAGCCCGCCTTTCGAAGGCCGTCCAAGACGCGGAAACTCTGGACTGGATAAGAGAGCAAAAGAAGAAGGAGGTGAGAGAGCTGACCTCTTAGTACCTCGATGAGCTGAAGCTGATGGAATATAGGCTTCCAGAGGAGGGTAAAAAGCGTGAGGTGTTCAAAGAGGGTCCCACGGGGAGGAAGGAAAAATGAGGCTCAACGATGAATCCCTGAGCCGTTGGCTCCCCTCTGAGAGGAGGGCGAGGATGGAGGAGTACGTGAGGTACATGAGGACCAGCAGTTTCAGCTTCTGGACCTTGAAGGCCGATGTTCAGGCCGTCCTCACCCTGGGCCTAGACGGGGAGCCCTACTAGGAGCTGACCAAGGAAGACCTCCTCTCCTGGATGGAGTCCCTCCCTTTCAGCCTCCGCCCGGAATCTCTTCGTAGCTACCGAAAGTGGGTGAAGGCCTTCCTCCGCTGGGTCCACGGGATCAAGCCGGGCGAGCCCAGCCCGGAGCAACTGAGGGTGATTCGAGGGGGAAGGAACAGAGGGAACTACCCAAGGAGATCCTGAGTCCGAAGGAAGTCCAGAGACTCATCGTGGCCTGCGACTCCCCTTAGGAACCGGGCCCTAGTCCACGTCCTGTACGAGAGTGGGGAAGGGCTTCGGAGATCCTGAACCTCAGGGTGGGGGATGTGGAGTTCGACAGGCTGGGGGCGGTCATCATCGTAAGGGGAAAGACCGGGATGAGAAGGATAAGGCTCATCGAGTCCGTCCCCGACCTCCAGAGGTGGCTGGCCGTACACTCAAGGAGGTAAAATCACGATGCCTCCTTCTGGCCAGGAAAGGTAGGGCCCCTGACCGTGGAGCACCTGAACGACATGCTGAAGGAAGCGGCCAGAAAGGCCGGGATTGTCAAGCGTATCCACCGCACTTGTTCAGGCACACTAGGGCCACGCATTTGGCCAAGATCCTCACGGAGGATCAGATGAATGTGTACTTCGGATGGAGTAAGACCAACCACATCCCCGCCAAGTACGTCCTCCTGTCCGGGAGGCACGCGGACGATACCCTGACGAAGCACTACGAGGTGACTAGAAGAGTGACGGGAAGAGTCTGCCCCCGCTGCGGCTTCCTCAATCCGGGGGAGGGGCTCTACTGCTCCATGTGCTCGGCGGTTCTCTCGGAGGCCGAGGCCTTCAGAATGGAGGAGAAAAGGATAAGGGAGGAGGAAATCGTAACCAGGCTGAAGAAGAGACTCATCGAGCTTGCTCCTAGTGCGCTAGAAAGGGCTTTGGAGGAATCGAGAGCCTTAGAGCAATTAACTTCGATACTGAAGTACACCAAACTGGTGCGGGGGAGGGGATTTGAACCCCCGAACCCCTACGGGACTGGCTCCTGAAGCCAGCGCCTTCAACCTGGCTTGGCTACCCCCGCTCCCTTGAATCCTCTCACAGCAAAGTTTTAAAGGTTAGCAACAACCTTTATCAAAAAACAGGGAGATTAATTTGGGGATGTTATGCCCGAGATTGACATCATCTGGTGGATAGTGGCGAGCATCATCTTCTTTGCAGTGGTAACTCTCTTGAGTCCACAGATGATGTGGCTGCAGGCGCGCGCCGGGCTGACTCAGATGAAAAAGGCAGTCGTCGAGCTGGACAACATGGCCAAGGAAAGCAGAAGGATAGCATTGAAGGCGATAATAAAGCATGGTAAGCCCAAGCAGGACGTGGAGAAGGAGTTCAATGATTTCTTGGACTTCTTTGCCATCGAGCCCGTCAGCGAGGATCCGGTGGGAGTTTTAAAAAGGCTCGAGCATATACTGGACGTCCGAGACAAACGCTTCAAAGACGCGATCGCCAGGCTGGCCCCCAATGCCGATCCCGAAACCGCCGCCAACTTGGAGATGGCGATGGAGGGGGCCATGGCCAACTATACCCTCTATCGGCTGGTTCGGCACTTTTTAGTTTTGGCCGAGAAGACGAAAAACATTCAGATTGTCATGCTGGTTCAGATGAACATTCCTTTCCTGAGGACCTACGCCAAGGCCTTCGTGGACGCCACCAAGGCGTTCGTCGAGGGCAAGCCGATAGGTGACGGCGTTGGTCCCTTGACGGTGGTGAAGCTGGTTAAAGAGGCCAAATTCCTCGAACCGGTGGAGGACACCGTTTACACTGAAACCGAATTTGAGGGGCGAAAGCTCATTATAGTCAAGGCCAAAGGACCCGGCGGCAGGGTCGGTAAACCGGGTGAACTGATAGCCAGGCTGGCTAAGAAAAGAAAGGTGGCACGCATCATCATGATCGATGCCGCTGGAAAACTTGAGGGTGAGGCCAGCGGCGATGTCGTTGAAGGTGTGGGTGCCGCCATTGGTGGCCCGCCGACTGAAAAGTACAAGATAGAGGAAATAGCGGTGAAGCGAAAGATACCAGTTGACGCCATCGTGATCAAGGAATCCTACACCGAGTCGCTGAAGCCCCTCAATAAAAAATTGGTGAAAGGTGTGGATGAGGCCGTTGAACGGGTTAAGAACGCCATAAGACAACGCACCAAGCCGGGCGACACGGTGATCGTAGCCGGCATCGGGAATACCATCGGCATTGGTCAGAGCGTCAAGGAGTTACCGGCGGAGTTTCCCGCCCCTCCCGAGGAGAAAAAGGATGAGATTGAATCAACTTATCTCCCAGTACGTTGATATTATTTAAATGATGGAATTCATATTTCGTGGAGTGATTTGAATGAGAAGATACAAGCACTTGGCCGATGTCCAGAAGCTGATGTGGGAGCCGGAACACATCAGGAACATCGGTATAGTCGCCCATGTCGATCACGGCAAGACCACGCTCACGGATTCATTGGTCGCCGCATCAGGAATAATAAGCTTTGAACTGGCTGGCGAACAGCTTTTCACGGATTTCCTTGACATTGAGCAGCAGCGAGGCATCACAGTTCAGACTTCTGCTGTTAGTCTCTCCCACACCCTCGACGGCCAGGAGTACTTGATTAACCTTCTGGACACACCCGGACACGTTGACTTCAGCGGTGACGTGACCCGGGCGCTGCGGGCCATTGACGGCGTGATTGTGGTGATGGACGCGGTGGAGGGCGTCATGCCTCAGACGGAAACGGTGCTGAGGCAGGCGCTGAGTGAACGGGTGCGTCCCGTTCTTTACATCAATAAAGTCGATCGCCTAATCGACGAGCTTAAGCTCACCCCTGAAGCGATGCAGGCCCGCTTTGTCAAGCTGATAACAAAGTTCAATGAGCTGGTGAAACGATATGCCCACCCCAGCGTCGCTGACAAGTGGTTGGTCAGCGTTGAGGCGGGATCTGTTGCTTTTGGCTCGGCTAAAGAAAAATGGGCTCTATCCATTCCTCAAATGAGAAAGAAAAACATCAGCTTCAAGGATATCTTCAACGCCTACCGGGAAGGAAAACAAGCTGAGCTTGCAAAGAAGAGCCCAGTTTATGAGGTAGTTTTGGACATGGTGATCCGGCACCTCCCCAACCCCAAGGAGGCGCAGGCCAGCCGGATCCCCGTTATTTGGAAGGGGGACATCAACAGCGAGCTGGGACGCGACATGATGACGGCCAATCCTCACGGAAAAATCTGCATGGTTATCACTGACATTATAGTCGATGAACAGGCCGGCGTGATCTCCACAGGCAGGGTTTTCTCAGGAACCTTGGAAAAGGGGAAGACGGTTAGGCTGGTGAGCTCTGGTCAGGAAGCCCGCATCCAGCAGGTCAACATTTACATGGGGCCCGATCGGGTGATGGTGGATAAGGTTCCGGCCGGAAATATCGGGGCGATAATTGGAATGAAGGAGGCCTTCGTTGGCGAAACCTTGATCGAGGCCGGTGTTGAGGGCAAGGGTTTTGAGGAGCTGAGGTACATAAGCGAGCCCGTTGTCACAGTGGCCGTCGAGCCCAAGAACTTCCAGGATCTTCCCAAGCTCGTCAATGAACTAAAGAGAATATCCCGCGAGGATCCCAACGTCAAGGTGAAGATAAACGAGGAGACCGGGGAGTATCTCGTCTCCGGGATGGGTGAGGTGCACCTGGAGATAGTTGAATACAAGCTGAAAAAGGCCGGGCTTGAGGTTAAGACATCTGAGCCGATTGTGGTTTACCGTGAGACGCCAACCAAGCGAGCAGGCCCCGTGGAAGGCAAGTCACCGAACAAGCACAACCGCTTCCAGATCGTTGTCGAGCCACTGGAGCCGGAGGTCATCAAGGCCATTGAAGAGGGCAAGATCACCGACAAACAGGAGAGAAAGGAGCGCGCCAACCTGTTGCGGGAGCTGGGCTGGGAAACTCATGAGGCCCGTAACATTGTCACCATCATCGGCCCCAATGTCCTGGTTGACGCTACTAAAGGGGTCCAGTACATGAACGAGGTTGAGGACTACATCATCGAGGCCTTCAAAGAAGTGGTTGAGGAGGGCCCCATCATGCGTGAGCCCATGCGCGGCTTAAAGGCCATGATCGTGGATGCCACCCTGCATGAGGACTCGGTGCACAGAGGCCCGGCGCAGATAATACCTGCGGTGAGGCGACCGATCCAGGCCGCCATTCTTCTGGCGGAGCCAACCCTGCTGGAACCGCTGCTCAGGCTGGAGGTGCGAGTTCCGCAGGAGTTCATGGGTGGAGCTACCAAGGTCATTCAAGGCCGCCGCGGAAAGATCTTGAGCATGGAGGCTGAGGAAGACATCACAATAATAAAGGCTTCGCTGCCCGTGGCTAATTCCTTTGGTCTGGCTGCTGAGCTCCGTTCCGAGACGGAGGGGAGGGCCATCTGGGCCACGGAGTTTGAGAAGTTTGACGTGTTGCCGAAGGAGCTTCAGGAACAGGTCATCAGAGATACCCGCAAGCGCAAGGGGCTGAAGCCAGAGCCGCCGCGGCCCGAGGAGTTCATGGAGAAGTAATCAGATTGGCTATTTCACCAAAGTTCTCAGGAGTCAGGTCCACAACCCTTGTTTCCAAAAGTTTTCTTGGCAGCGATTCATTGAGAAAGGACCTTATTTCACTCTTGTCCATCTTTTTCCCCGGAAAGATTTCTGAAAATGAATGCAGGAGGGCATTTCTCACCAGTTGCCTTCGATGCTGAAACAAAGCTCGGACGACATCTGAAAAAACTTTTTCTTCTTTGACCGTGAACGGAGGCTTGCGGGGCTTCAGCCTGACGATTGCTGAGCTCACCTTTGGCTGGGGGAAAAATGCCGTGGGCGGGACTTCCTCTAGCAATTCCACCTCCGCCCGGTAGTATGTGTTGACGGTCAGGCGACCATAATTTTCCGACCCGGGTTTCGCGACCAGCCTTTCCGCAAACTCCTTCTGGAACATCAGCACGGCTAGATCAAAATTGAACTCCAGCAGCCTGAACATTATTTCCGATGATATTGAATAGGGTAGATTGGAGACTATTTTGTTGAATTCGGGCAGGTCCATATCTAGGAAGTCGCCTTGGAGCAGCCTGACGTTTGTCCGTCCTTTGAGGCGTTTGCGCAGGATTTCGACCAGTTTTTCATCTTTCTCCACGGCGATGACTGTTCTGGCCCGGTCGGCGAGCATGAGCGTTAAATTGCCGACACCCGCCCCGATTTCCAGGACCACGTCCCTTTCGGTTACGTTGGCATAATCGATCATTTTTTTGAGAAAAGAGGGGTCAATGACTTGGTTCTGTCCCATTCTTCTGCTCAGCCAGGCCTCGTGCTCCTTCAGGATCTCTCTTGTTTCCTTCAACATCAGTTATATACTCTCCAATCAGCTATTTTGACATTTGGAGGAAAATGATTTCCGAGTCTTTTAAGCTGGCCAGGGAGCGTCTTTTCAAAAAGTTGCAGAGCGCAGCGGTGCTCAATCCGGATATTGAGCGAGAAATAGTTGAGGTTTATCAGGGCCGGGGCAAGCGTGCGTTGGAAGCGATAAAGGGGCGGCGGGTGATCCGGCGGGGGCAGCGCTGGTTTGTCCGGGGAAAAAACGATGAATATGAGGTGGTGAAAAATTTCTGCACCTGCAGCGACTATGTTATGAATATATCAACAGGTAAGGCGGGAGTTGACATGTGTTATCATGCCCTGGCGAAGAACATATGTCAGGCACTCAATTCTTATTATGTGGTTGAACCAGAGTAATCATTTTGGAAGGGCGATCATTTGAAGCTCGTTATCAAGTTTGGTGGTGTGCCAGTCAAGGACGGCGAGAGCATCCGAAATGACGCCGAATTCGTTGTTTCCCGATATAAAAAGGGGGACCAGGTTGCAGTAGTGACCTCAGCGATGGCTGGGGTGACGGATCAACTTCTGAATATTGCCAACAGGTTGATAGAACCCCAAGCCAACCCCGAACGGCAGATCCCCGACTTCATGCGGCAGATCTCGGTAAGGCACTTTCAGGCGTGTCAAGACGCAATAAAAAACAAAGAAGTCTTGAGCAGGACCACCCGGGTGGTCAAGGAGACGCTCGACCTTTTGGAACGGGCCCTCATTGGCGTTTCTTACTTGGGTGAACTGTCGCCGCGTTCCCAAGATCTTATTTTATCCTTCGGCGAGAGACTTTCCGCCCCTATCTTGGCCGGGGCCATTGAGTCTCTGGGTGTCCCGTCCCGGTTCTTGACCGGTTTTGAAGCCGGCATCATCACGGATGACCACTTTACTGAGGCGCGCCCGCTGATGGACAGAATTCGCAAGCTGGCAAAACAACGGATTAACAAAATATGGGCTGATAAAGAGATCCCAGTCATAACTGGCTTTATTGGTGGCACCAAAGACGGGATCATAACCACGCTGGGCCGCGGTGGCTCTGATTACACCGCTTCCATACTTGGCGCGGCTTTAGGGGTGGACGAAATCTGGATAATGACCGACGTTGATGGAATAATGACCGCTGATCCCAAAGTTGAGCCAAAAGCAAGGGTGATCAAGGCCATCTCCTACATAGAGGCCACAGAACTCGCCTACTTTGGGGCCAAGGTGCTCCACCCTAGGATGATTAGGCCAGCGATGGACACTAATATACCCGTCAGGGTTCTTAACGCCTTCAAGCCCAACCAGGGCGGCACCTTGATCATTAGAAAACCGAACCGCGCCAAGGATATAGTCAAGTCTATCACGATGAGCAGAAATGTCTCCCTGATAACCGTTGGCGGGGCAGAGATGATAGGAGTTCCAGGAGTTGCCGCAACAGTTTTTGACATCATTGGTCGTGCCGGAGTGAAAGTTCTGATGATTTCGCAGAGTTCCTCCCAGGCGGACATAAGCTTTGTTGTTGACCGCAAGGAAGCGGATGTTGCCCTTCATGCCCTACGATCCGAGTTTGAAAAACGCCATATTGACTGGAACATTAACTGTGAAAGAAATGTCAGCGTTATCGCGGCCATCGGTGCCGGGATGAAGGGCACACCAGGGGTTGCCGCCAGGGTCTTCGGCACAATGGGGCGTAACGGGATAAACATCCTAACGATAGCCCAAGGTTCTTCTGAGCTCAATATCTCCTTCACGGTTGATGAGCGCGACGCCGTAAAGGCAGTGAGGGCCCTGCATAGCGAGTTCCAACTGGACAGAATCGATTGATGGGGCACTCCTTGTGGTTTGGGTTTCTGGAGCGACAATAGTTTCTTCCTAGCTGGATCAGCAGAACATGGCCTTCAATCCTTCTTCCAGGTGGAGTTACTCTCTCAAGTTTCCTTTTCACTTCCTCATAACCGTCCTTTGGCTCGGCAAAACCCAGTCTTTTTGACACTCTGAAGACGTGAGTATCCACGGGAAAAACGTCATGGCCGGCCCCGAAGGCTAGCACCACATCGGCCGTTTTTGGCCCCACGCCGGGCAAGGAGAGCAGCTCCCTTCTTGCCTCCACAGCTGGTTTTTGGAGGATTAAATTCATGTTTCCCCCGTATTTTTTCCAAACCAGCTTTGAAATTTCCTTCAGTCTTTTGGCCTTTTCCCTGTAAAGCCCGCCGATCTTTATCAGCTTCCCGATCTCCCGGAGGCTGGCGCTTGCTATCTGTTCCGGTGTTGTGAATCGGGATGTTAAACTCTTGAAGGCGGCAAAGCTGTTGCGATCATTGGTATTTTGTGATAAGACGGTCCCGACCAGCAAGAGAAAAGGATCTTTTTCTCGGAGGCGCCAGGGCTTGAAAACCCCGTTCAACTGGTTTAGGATGGCCTCCATGCGCTGCCGCTCGGCATTTAAATTCTCAGCGCGTTTAAGTTGGTCTGTGGGCAGTTTGAGCACCATTGATACCATCTACATCATGCTCCTGCTGGGTTCTTTGGCCTTTGGTTTAGAGGCCATGTTTGTCGGTTTTGGAGGTAAACTTTTGCTCATCTACCGGCGCCACAGGGGGGCAACCCTGGGCGCCGCTTTCTTGCTGGGATTTCTGATAGTCGTCTTGGCCATAGTGACCTCCACATTTCTCAACCTCGAGCCGGTTTTCTTAATGCTCGTTGTGCTGGTTTACTCCCTTATTTTGGGAAAAGTGATTGGGGTTTTTAGAGCCAAGCTTTTTGGAAGAACGCCGCCGCCGGCCCCTTGGCTCGAAACTTCTGAGGAAGAAATAAAGAGGATGATTTCAGCTCGCGGTTTTGACAACCTGTTGGAGAAAAATGAACGACGCCGGAGATCGGAAAAAGGCGGTGTCGATTGAGGTCGGGAAGGACAATTATCGCCGATGTCTTTTTATATTCATTTCTTAAGGAACGTTTGAGCTGGAAGTGTGCAGATGTTGGAGCTGGTGATCTACGGCGTTGGGTTGGCGCTGTCCTTTTATATCGCGTGGTGCCTGGGTGCCAACGACGCCGCCAACCCCACTGATTGCGCTGTTGGCGCCGGAGCACTGAGCATGCGAAAAGCCATCACCCTATTTGCCATTTTTGCCGCTGCCGGTGGCATTCTCCTGGGCCCCATGGTCATGAAGACGGTTGATCGCGGTTTGGTGGATAGGGAAAGTTTGAGTTTGGAGGTTTTGACTGTGGGGAGTTTCACCGCCTGTTTATCGGCCGGAATTTGGATAACTTTGTGCACCTACAAAGGCATGCCTGTATCGACAACCCACTCAATAATTGGTGGGGTCATTGGTTTTGGACTGATAAGCTCGGCCCCGATGAGGTGGAGCAATCTCTACTTGGTTATCGTGAGTTTAATCATCTCCCCAGTTTTGGCCTTAGTTATGGCGGCCGGGTTGTACCTCTTTTTGAAGAATTATTTTAGCCGGGAGAGGACGGAGAGAGCAAATTTGGCATTAATTTTCCTTTTGGTTTTTACCCTGGCCTTTTCCGCCGTGCTCATGATCTCCTACCAAACACTTGGCCTAGGGCCATTTGTTAGCGTCTTAGTGGCGCTTTCAGTAGCGCTTGTTTTTTCCTCCATTCTCGCGTACGTTCTCCGGGCCAGATATGGCAGGTTGGGGGTTTCCAACTTTCTTTATGTCCTTCTGATAATTGGGCTTTGTTTTTCCGCTTTTTCCTTCGGTGCTAACGACATGGCTAACGCCACTGGAGTTTTCGTGACACCCACCCAAAAGATCACGGGGAATCCGACTTTTGGTACAATGCTGCTGCTTTCACTTCTCGGCTCGGCGGGAATAGCGCTGGGGGCTTTCACCTGGGGATACAAAGTCCTGGAGGTCACCGCCTATAAGGTAACTAGGCTCGACACGCTGAATGGAGCCGCCGCCGAATATGCGAACGCAATCGTGGTCTTTCTTTTCACTGTTTTGCCCTCGCTGTTTTTTGGTTTTGGCCTGCCGATATCTACGACGCACGCTTCGGTTGGATCTTTGATCGGGGTTGGTTTGGCGACGAGGGGGTTGGCGGGGGTTAGTCGGGGGGTTACAGGTAAAATTATCCTGTTTTGGATCTTAACCATCCCAGCAGTAATCTTAATTAGTATGTCGTTGTTTTGGTTAATCAGTAAAATGATGGGGATATGATGGCGTCAAAAGGTCCGTTAACTTGGATGGCTGAATCAAGGGAAAGAAAAATTCTTGAAATCTGCGATGAGCACATCAAAAGGATTGTCAAGACAGTTGCCGGCATGAACAAGGCCGTCCAAGCCTTTTGTGATCTCGATGTGAAGAAAAGGGATGAGGGGTTTCAAGAGGCCTTCAAGAGCGAGCGCGATGCCGATGTCATCAAGAGGAACATCCTGGAGGAACTTTCCAAAGGAATCTTTCATCCGATAAACCGGGACGAGATAATCCGGCTGACGATGACCGCCGACGAGATAGCTGCCAATGCCAAGGCGGCCGCCAGAAAGTTGAAGTACATTGACGCCAGAAAGCTTCCGGAGAGCCTGAAGAAGACAATGAGAACTTACTCCACAGCAGTTTTGGAAATAACGATCAGAACTCATGAGACCTTCGTTTCCCTGGAAAAGGATCCTAAGACGGCGGTAGCATTTTCGCACGAGGTGGAGAAGCTGGAGGAAAAGATAGACGATTTGCGTGCCGAGGAGCTAACGCCAGGACTTTTAAAGTGGTACAGGAAGGTCAAGGACATAGGACAATCAATGCTGCTGAAAGAGATTACGGAAAATATGGAAAGCATCGCGGACCTCTGCGAGGACGTCAGCGACATCATCAGATCTATTGCCATCAGCTACTCTTGAGTTCTCCCTCTTGAAGCCAGCGCCAGCAGCGGAGTCAAAAAAAGTTTTCAGTTTAATCAGGATACCCGACTATTTTCTTCAGGCTTTCGACGACTTCAGGGTTGACCAGCGTTGTCGTGTCGCCGATTTTGTCTCTGGTGATCAGAGCCTTCAGGATCCGGCGCATGATCTTTCCACTTCTGGTCTTCGGCAGTTCATCAACGAAGAATATTTGCTTTGGCTTGGCTATCGGCCCCACCATCTTGCTGATGTGTTCTACCAGCTCTTTGCTCAGCTCTTCCGATCCTCGGTAGCCGCTTTTTAGCACCACATAGGCGACAGGCACTTCTCCCTTCATGGGATCCGGCTGCGGGACGACGGCGCTTTCCGTCACGGCCGGGTGGCGGTTGAGCGCATCCTCAAGCTCAGCGGTGGATAACCTGTGTCCCGCGACTTTCATGACATCATCAACCCTGCCAGTAACCCGGATGAAGTGTTTGATTTTTCCCCTTTCTTTGATGTGGGGTGCATGCTCGTTAATCACATCTCTGGCGCCGTCTCCGGTGAAGTAATATTTGTTGGCGTACCGGCTCCAGTAGGTCTCGCGGTATTTTTCGTCAGCCTTGTAAAGACCCCGCAACATCCCTGGCGGCATCGGCGGGACGAGCACTAGGTAACCCCCCTGTGGAGATGGATTGCCCTCTTCGTCAACGATAGCATTCCTGGTCCCCGGGAAGGGTCTTCCGGAAACAGTGGGGATGAACGGGCCGATGCCGGGCAGGCTCATCATCAGTGTGCCGCCCGTCTCGGTTTGCCACCAAGTGTCCGTTATCGGGCACCTTCCGCCACCAATGTTGTTGAAATACCACATCCAGGCTTCACGGTCAATCGGTTCCCCAACAGTTCCAAGCAGGCGGAGGCTGCTGAGATCGTGTTTTCTTGGCCACTCCTCCCCCGCTCTTACGAACATGCGAATTGCCGTGGGAGCAGTGTAGAATATCGTTACCTTGTATTTTTCTATTATCTCCCACCAGCGATCTATCGCCGGGTAGTCAGGTGATCCTTCATAAATTATGAGCGTGGCGCCGTTGAGCAACGGGCCATAGCACATGTAGGTATGTCCGGTAATCCAGCCGATGTCGGAGGTGCACCAGTATATGTCGTCGTCGTGTAGGTCAAACACCCAGCGCGTGGTCCAGTAAGCCTGGGTGAGATAACCGCCTGTGGTATGAATTACACCTTTTGGTCTTCCCGTTGTTCCCGAAGTATAGAGCAAGAACAACATGCTTTCGCTGTCCATGTGTTCTGGTTCACATTCGGGTTCGACTTCCCTCATCAGCTCGTGCCACCAGAAATCCCTTCCTTTTACCATGTTTACCTCGTTGCCGGCCCTTTTGACCACAACTATTTTTTCAACACTGGTGCCCTTGATCCCCTCGTCAGCGTTTTCCTTCAGATTGACGACTTTGCCCCTGCGATAATAGCCATCGGCGGTTATCAAAACCTTGGATTCCGCGTCTTCGAGCCTAACTCTTAACGCATCCCCGGTGAAAGCGGAAAAGACAACGCTGTGAACAGCGCCGATCCGGTTACAGGCCATAATGGCGATGTGAACTTCAGGGATGAGGGGAAGGTATATGCTCACCCGATCGCCTTTCTTAACCCCAAGTTTTTTCAGGACGTTGGCAAAGCGGCTGACCTCATCCTTAAGCTGCTGGTAGGTTATTACTCTGTCGGGCTCCTCCGGAGGCTCGGGAACCCAGATTATCGCTGGTTTATTGCCCTTGCCCGCCTTCACGTGCCGGTCCACTGCGTTGTAGGAGGCGTTAATTTTTCCTCCGATGAACCATTTGAAATAAGGCAGGTTTTCTTCATAGGCTTTGTCCCAGGTCTTGAACCATTCCAGGCCTTCCCTGGCTCGTGCTTCCCAAAATGCGACCGGGTCTTTATCGGCTTCTTCATATATTGATGGATCGTTTACCCAAGCTCTTCGCTTGAGTTCCTCGGATGGCCACCAAACTTCCTTTTCCACGGGGTCTTCCACTACCCATTTGATGCCTTTCATAGTATCCTCAACTACATATAATTGAGCTTTTAAAAAGTTGACGGTGAGAAAAAGGCTAGGTTTAGTTCCTTGATGAGTTGATCAATGTTCTTGAACTCTTTGGCGTATGGTTTCAAATCACGTTTCACCGCTTGCCAGAGTTCCTTTATTTCCCGGGATCGAATGCCCTGTTCCCGGTACCTGATGCTCTGCACCATGATTGAAAGGTAGTCGGCAGCATGAACCAGCTTTGCCTCGGTTGTTTTTCCCTCGCGGTACTCCTTCCAAAGTTCCAGGAATTTCTCCCTTTCGGGCAGTCCCCGCAACAGATCCACCAAGGCAGCCTGTTCCATTTGCTCCTTGGCGCCGGTTGGCTTCAGATACTTTCGGGCAGTGTAGGGAAAATCGGCCACCTCCGCCTCGGCCCAGTCGTGCAGGATCGCCATGCTGAGGGCACGTTCGCGGTCAATTTTTCCCCCCTCCCTTGAGAGCCCTTCGATGAGGAACATGGTGATGGCGGCTACTTCAAAGGAGTGCTGGGCTACATCCTCGGCGGCGGCTGGTGTGACACCGCAAAGGAGCCAACCCGTGCGCGGCATAAGTTTTAAGCGGTTCAGCTTCAGCAATAAGTTGCTAAGTTTCGTCTCGACCACCATTTCTTTTCATTTTTTTATTATCATCAATTTCGCCTGTTTGACGCCCCTTAGACCCTCAAGTCGTTCCACGAGTTTTTCAATTTTTTCAGCCGGTCCCTTGAGTACCGAAGTTTCCAGGCAGTTCTTGGCGTCCAGGTGAATGTGCTGGACGGTACTTACAATTTCCCCCGCGGAGTGCTGGATGTCAATTATTGCGTCGGTTAGCCCCCTGACGTCATGCTCGTAGACTAGGACGAGGACGCCGACAATCTGTCCCTTCAGTCCCTTGCGATATTTGTAATCCGCCAGGAAGTCCCGGAGTGAATCCCTGATTGCCTCCGATCGACTCGCATAACCGCGGGCTTTAAGGGAACCGTCAAGCTCCTTCAGTAACTCCTCCGGAAGGGTTAAACTTACTCGCGTTAATTTTTCAGCCATTTTCTCCCCCACATTTTTGATTATCTACTTGCCCTGGCAGGAACTTTGCCTTCTCCAATAGTTCAATTGCTTTCAGGAAAGATGCGCTTGTTTCCATGTCAAGCGTAAAAACAATTATGTTTATTTTCACCATTTCATCGGATTTACTTTCCACTGCCTGATATAAAATCTGTTAGATTTGGCATCCTTAACGACGAGAGGCGCCGGTTTTGCTATCCTGGAAAATTTCCCTCCTGTTCTTAATTTCGCCGATTATTCTGCCATCCCTCATTAAGTAGGTGCGGTCGCACAGCTTCATCAGATCCAGGTCGTGACCGGAAATCACGATCGTTCGATTTCTTCCGAGGGTTTTCAGCAACTCCATGAAGTTTCTTTTTATCCACGGGTCAAGGGAAAGGGTTGGTTCGTCGAATACCAGTATCTCGGGATCCATGGCCAGCACTGTGGCTATCGCAATTCTTTTCTTTTCACCGTAGCTCAGGTGGTGAGGGCTCCTGTTTTCAAAACCGGTCAAGCCCACCATCTCCAAGGCCATTTTTACCCTTTTTTTGACCTCCGCCTCGCCAAGTCTCAGGTTCACCGGTCCGAAGGCCACATCTTCAAAGGCAGTTGGCATAAAAAGCTGATCGTCAGGGTTTTGGAAGACAAGGCCAACTTTTTTCTTCAGCTCGCCATTCTCCTCATTTGCATCAATTCCAAGAATCACGACTTTCCCCCTTTGCGGTTTTAGGATTCCATTCAAGTGCAAGAGCAGCGTTGATTTTCCCGAACCGTTGGGGCCTATCAGGTAGACCCGTTCGCCTTTCTTTACCCTCAGGTCAACGCCGCGCAAGGCGATGGTGCCGTCCGGGTATCTGTAATGCAGGTTCCTTACTTCCACTGCCAGCATCAGACCACCAGTATCAGGATCAGCAGGGATAAAAATATGGTGATGAAAAGGGCATCGCGGCTGTTCATCTTAAGTTCACTGATCAATTTTATCTCCCCATCATAACCCCGAGATCTCATTGCCGCATAGACCCTTTCCCCTCTTTCATAACTCCTCACGAGCAAGTTTCCGATGATGTTTCCGGCGGCTTTAACGGATTGCAGCCAAGTCGGCTTGAAGCTTCTGGCCTCCCGTGCCCTGACCATTCTTTCCAGCTCGTCCTCCAGAATAAAGGTAAATCGATACATGAACGAGAGGATCATCACAAAGACGGTAGGCATTTTTAACCCCTGAAGACCCCTTAAGAGCCTGGAAAAAGGCGTTGTGGAAGTGAGCACGATCATGGCCACCACGCAGAGCCAAGATTTCACGATAACATTTAAAAAGAGCAGCAGGGCGGATGGGGTTATGGCGAAAATACCGAGGTTCAATGAACCGCCGTCGTTCCCTAAGAAAGGCAGCCCTATGGCCACCAAGCCGACGAATGGGATTATCACCAAGGATCTTTTGATCACGAATTTCACCGGCACTTTGGAGATCACTACCAGCGAAAAAACCAGCGCGCCGTAGAGGGCAAATTTTTGCCCCAGTGTTATCGGGGTGAAGACTACGATCAAGAGAAAAGAAAAAAGCGCCACTATTTTTGCCCGGGGATCCAGCCTATGAATCGGGCTGCTGAGGCTGCTGTAACGGTCAAGAAAACTGTGCCTCATTTTGTCTCAGTTCTATTTTTCAATATCTTTGCCCAGCTCATCGTCAGCGCAAGGATTATCAGGACTCCGATTAGACCGGCAAGTGCTGTACCAAGCTTTTCGTTTTCCACTCCCGGGACAACATAGTCCGGTATCGGGGCCCGTATGACCTCTTGGCCCTCAGCCTTTTCGGCAAATCCCTGATCCTCGGCGACCCTTTCTAGCCCGTCAGGTTCTGGGGAGGCAAAAAGAGAGAGCACACAGGCCATGAACACAGCGACGACCAGCCCGGTGACCCACCACTTCTCTCCTCTCATTTTTTCACCTAAATTTTTGGCAAGTTGAGCAGATCGGGCCTTGTTTTCATCACGAAACCGATCACAGTAACGGTAATGGCCGCTTCGATGATGCCGATGATCGCATGAATACCCACCATTGCCGGCAGGGCGATTTGAATTGGCGAGGTCCCTGAGGCCGCCAGCTCCAGGGCACACGCGGCAGAGGCGAAAACCACCGAGATCCAAGCGGCCACCGCGGCACCGGTGATCATGCCCCTTTTTCCTTTTAGCAATTTGGTGAAGCCAAGGTAGATATAAAATCCAATAATCGTTCCGATGAGCCCCATGTTGATGATATTTGCACCTAACGCGGTTATTCCTCCATCTTGGAAGAAAATGGCCTGTATGACAAAAATCGAACTCATCACCAGCGATCCCGCTAGCGGTCCAACGAAGATGGCGGTGAGCACTCCTCCCAGAAAGTGTCCACTTGTACCACCAGCCACCGGGACGTTTAACATCTGCGCTGCGAAGACGAAAGCCGCCAAGATGCCGAGCAATGGAACATGTCGGTCGCTGAGTTTTTTGTTGGTCTTCCGCACGGCAAGGGCGATGATAAGTGCTGCCACTGCCCACAGCGGCGCCCAGACTTCAAAGCTTAAAAACCCATCAGGGATATGCATATTGGCTCGATACGAGTAATATTTTTTGCTATATAAATATTATCATTCTGTTTCTCTTGTTCTCGATGATTTTTCGATCAGCGAGGTCCGCGCGCGAGTAATTTTAACATCAAATTTTTCTTCACAGGAGTCGGTTCTTTGGTCTGGCTTCTGGCGGCGACACCTACCGAAAAGGCATTTAACTATGCGGTCCACCTTTAATTGGGCGAGGTTGATGGAAGCGGGAGAGAAAAAGCTTGTGGGAAAAGTGGCTCACTATTATTCTAAGATAAGTGTGGCAGTTGTTGAGCTGAGCGGCGATTTGAACGTTGGGGACAAGATCTCGATTGAAGGCACCACCACAAACTTCCAACAGATCGTGGAGTCGATGCAAATTGAGCATAAAAATTTGAGCAGCGCTAGGGCGGGCCAGTCCATAGGACTTAAAGTTCAGCAGAAGGTTCGGGAAGGAGATCTGGTCTACAAAATTACCTAGATTCCTTAAACACGTCCGGTAAGCTTTTCCCTTCAGGTTAGTTTTATCTGGGTTCTGAAATTTTTCTGTTTAAATTAATGGCCTTAGTTTGTCGCCGAGGTGACTGGTTCTTTCACCAGGCTTCCATTCGAATATTTCTTGGATGATGGCGTATGCGGCGTAGGGTGGTATTATCCCGCGCTCGGTGACAATCAGGTCCACGTACTCGGGAGGAGTTACATCAAAGGCGGGGTTTCTGACTTTTAGACCCGGATATTTTTTCAGATTTATCAGCTCATTGGGATCCCTTTCCTCTATTTCCACCAAGCGCCCGACCAAAGTTTCCGGGTGGAACTTGTATGTCTCGGCGGCAACGAAGAAGAGCACCCTAGCTTCGTGTGCTGCCAGAGCAATGCTTGAGGTGCCGATCTTGTTTACCACCGCCCCGTTTGCTGCAATGCTATCCGCGCCGACTATCACCTTATCTACATCCCGGATAAAGTGGCGCACGGCGGAATCTATTATCAGGGTCGTCGGTATCCCCTCCTTGAGCAGCTCTTTTGCGCTGAGGCGCCCCTGCCACACTGGTCTAGATTCTGTCGTGAAAACCTCGATCCTTTTTCCCTGCCTGAAAGCCGTCTTTATTATCGACAGCGCACACTGGCTGTTGCAGTGGGTTAAAATAACGTCGCCGTCGGAGATGCGGTTGGCCCCTATCTCCCCGATCTTTTTGACGGCCTCGATTGAGTTTCTGATGAACTCATCTGCTCGGGAAATAACCACTTTTTTCATCGTCCACAGGTCGGCACCATGCGCTTGCTTCAAACCCAGTAAAATGTATCTCACCGCGTTGGGTAAGGAAACGGCAGTGGGTCTAGTTTCCAGCAGAATTTTTGATACCTTTTCCATTTCGGCAGAAAATTCAGCCGGGGTTTTGGCCTGGGATTCTCTGGCGGCCATTTTCAGGGCGCTTGCGGCCGCGCGGGCGATTCTCCCCGCCCCCCTTATGCGCATGGTTTTGATGTCTTTCGCTATTTTTTCGATTCTGTCGCTGACCATCTGAATCCAAGATTAAATTCAGCTGCCAGAATTAAAATCAATCGGAGCCGAGTTTGGCGAGGTTGCGCCTCAGTTCGGAGAGGAATATTTGCCCGTCGGTTCTGCGGATGATATCCGATTTTTCATTCAGCTTTTTCAGTTTTTCAATGAACGCTTCAATGTTTTCGCATTCATCCGCTTCCTTTTCAATGAATTCTTTGAGCTCACCCAGGTAGGCGATGTAGGGCATTACTGAGTAGAGAGATTCGATCATGATCTTCTTGAGCTCTTCCTTCATCAAGACACCTATGGATTGACAAAAGTTTCTTTGATCGTTTCCATGGCCAGGGTAATCCTCACGCTTTTTACTGAGTCAAAACACCTTATGTAGTTGTCAACAAACTTGTTCAGGCTGTCGACGTCTTTGACTCGGACCTTAATCATCAGGTCATGCCCTCCCGTGGTGCGGTGGAGTTCACATACCTCGTGGCGGCGCAAGAGCGAGTTGGTTATTCCCCCCAGCTCACGAGAATCGGCGTCCACGCTGATAAATGCCGTCACCCCAAATCCATATTTTTTCGGGTCTATGATGGCGGAGTATTTTTTTATCAGACCGTTTTTCTCCAGCAGTTTTATCCTCCTTCTCACTCCCGAGGGGCTGAGGCCAACTTCCCGGCCCATTTTATGAAGTGGTGTGTGGGCATCTTCAGCCAGCATCTTCAAGAGTTTAAGGTCCACGCTGTCCATTCAAAATCCCAATCCAACTCTGCGCTAAATTCGTCATCATAATCTATTTAAATTTTTTCACCGAGCTGAATCACTTCCAGCTTCTCCACAACCGGCCGACAAGCCTTTTCCAGTGAGTCGCCCCACCGATCTTTGTCGTTGAGTAAAATAACTCGTTTGTAGACGCCACCGTGACTTTGTAGGTAGCTCTCCAAAGACTCGGCAACCGATTTGATGACATCGGCGTCCAGTTCTTCCGGCGCTTGGTTTTGGGACAGCGGATATATCTCCTCAATCTCTTCAGGTACAACACCAAACGGTGGTACTAACTTCACAATGTGGTAATTTTCAGCCTCCACCGGTATTTCTTCCAAATCTGGTTTTGACAAGATGACCAATGTTTCCAGCGGCGGGGGCTGATATCTGTTTTTCATCCTGAGCTTGTGGCGAATTACTTCCGGGCGTTTTATCGATTCACTGCCCGAGTAATAAAAAGCCGATTTCTTAGTTACCGGGTCGAATCTTTCTATCACATCGCCATAGCTTAGAAATTTCTTTAGCGCTTCTAAAAGGCTGGGGTGTGATCTGCATTTTATCTGGACGTGTTCCCACAATCTACCATCGACTATTGCCTGCCGGATTCTTCGAATTTCGCCGAAGGTTACGTGTAGGTTATGACGCGCGAGCAGTTTGACTTTTTCCCCCTCCTCTTCGCGTTTTAATTCCTCCACCGTGGTGCTGGTGCATACAGGGCACTCACAGGGGAGACAAGAAAGCTCGTCTAGGTGCAGGGTGCCTTCAGGGGTCAGGTACCTTCCATCTCTTGCGAAGAGAATGTAAGCCGCTGAGTCAAATAGATCACACCCCATGGCCACGGCGAGCGATAACATCATCGGGTGGCCAGCGCCAAAGAGATGGACGGGCCGGTTCAGTGGGAGATTTCTCTTCGCCGCCATGACCAGGTCGACGAGTTCCGCAAACCTGTAATTGTTCAGCAGCTCCACGGGGCTGCCGATGGCATGGAAGTGATAATCCAGCTCGCCCGTTTCTCTCGCGGACTTCTCCACGAGGTCAGTGAAAAGTCCACCCTGTATGGGGCCGCACCACAGGACTTTAGGGTTGGAGCGTATCTTTATCGCTTGTCTTGCTCTTTCCAGAGTTATCCGTACCGTTTCGGCCGCGTATTCTCTTGACGCGTTAATCCCCGTGGGAATGTCCAGTATGGTGGCAATGTCCGGTTCGATGGCGTCTTGGTACCTGACTATCTCCTCAGGTGAGATATCGATGTTCCCGTAGCGCAGAATTTGGTAACCACCGCTGTCGGTCATGATTGGCCCATCGTAATCCAAGATCTCATGAATTTTTAGCTCAGGATTTTTCCCAAAGTGAAGCAGGGTCAGGTAGGCGTTTGTTATCACCAGCTCCGAGCCGAACTCTCGCCTCATCTCCTTCGGCTTCAAAACGATATCAGTGGGGTCAATGACGGGCATCAAAGTGGGTGTGGTGAAATCGCCGTGGGCGGTTGTCACCCTGCCGATTCTGCCCATGCCGTCACGTTTCAGTATCTGGAAAATGTGATCACCATATCTCCGAGGCACGGCATGGCAAAAAATTTTACCTGTTTTTCAACAGACTGGGAAATCTCCCCGGGCTAGACATTTGGTGAACTCATTGATGTTTTCCAGCTCTTTTTCAATTGTTTCAAAAATTTCTTTTTTCACGCTCTCCAGTTTGACGCCCGGCTTGGTAAGCACCCTGGCTGCAGCGATCGCGGGTTGATCGATCGGGCTCCCTATCTGGCTAACAAGCCAGACGTAAACCTCACTCAATCCATCTACCTTCCGATAAATTTCGTTGGCTATTTTGTGTGTCAGGAGGTTGTAGATCTTCCCCACGTGGCTCACCGGGTTTTTGCCCGCCGCAGCTTCAGATCCCACGTGTCTGTTCAACGGGATCACACCGTTGCTTCTGTTGCCCCTGCCCACCTGTCCCGAGTCGGCTCCATCAGCGCTGGTGCCCAAGACCGTCAGATAAACTCCATCAACTCCTCTTCCCGGGGTATCCAGTGTGTTGAGTTTGAGATCAACTTTATTAAAGTCCGAGTTTTCCTCCACAAACCGCCTAGTTTGCTCCAGAATTTCATCCTTTTTCCGGAAGTAATCCCTCTCATCCTTAACGTGCCGGTCGACGAAGGCCATGCCGATCATCAACGAGAGATCGTTGTTCTTTCGAAAGCCCATCACCTTTATGTCCTCACCAGATTCCGGGAACTCCTTTTTGAATTTTTTCGAGTTCAAATAGCGTTCGACTTTAAGCACCATCTCTTCGGTAGGAGTCATGGGGGCGTAGCCAACTGCGGCCGAGGTGTCATTCGCGCTGAGGACCTTTCCCTTTCTCCTGAAAATGTCGGTCAAGGCAGCCGACCCCGGCTTTAGCTCCACTTGGTAGCGCAGGTGTTTCTCCGGGTCAACGTATCTGAGGTTGCTCCTGATCCATTTCTTTGCGGCCTCTATCGCTATTTTGGCGACATCTATCCTCTCTCCTTCCACCTCATCGGTTGCCCGGTCACCAAAAATCAAAAGCATCGGTTCTTTGACCTCGCCCCCGCCGAATCTGGTCACCACCTTCCCGGCCACCAAAAGAGATTTGTCAGTGTTGTGGTGCATGATGACGCCAAATCTCTTCAGATATTCCTTGCAAAGCTCGACCGAAACACGGTCAAGGATTGCGTCACAGATCGAGTCCGGGTGCCCAATTCCTTTTCTTTCGACTATTTCCAGATTTTGTTCCACCAGGGGGACCTGTTTGATCTCCTCGACAACGATGTTTCTCATCATTTCATGCCCCGTGAATTTAGATTCTAACAGGTCACGTTTATATTTATAGGTTTCCCAGACAATATAACTCACAGGAATGAAGGATTTCTATGGGCATTATCAAGCCTTCTGAGGTCAAGGCCATGAGAATGCGGCTGGGGCTCAGCCAGTCAAAGCTGGCCAAGCTGGCCGGTGTCACCCAGGCCTACATTGCCAAGATAGAGTCGGGAAAGGCTGATCCCAGATTTTCCACGCTGGAGAGGATTTCCCGGGTCTTGGAACAGGCGGGGACGCAGGGCAGGCAGGTCCTGGCCGATCGCATAATGTCCGCGCCGATAGTCTTCATAAGGCCTGGAGATAAGGTGGAAACCGCCATCAAGGCAATGAAAGCCCACGAGATCTCACAGTTGCCTGTTCTGGATCGGGACGTCCAAGTGGGTTCAATCTCCGAGACCAGCATTGTGCAAAGGATAGCCTCGGGGGAAAACATGGCCAAGTTGCTGCGCCGCAACGTGGGTGAGGTGATGGATGACCCCTTCCCCACCGTTTCTAGGGATGCTGACGTGGACATCGTTTACCACATACTCGAGCACGCGCCGGCGGTTTTAGTTGTGGATCATGGAAAACCGGTCGGCATAATCACCAAGGCGGATGTCTTCAAGCTGGCGATGAAGCCTTAGCCTTTAAAGGGTTCACACCAAAGAATCAGTTGAATTTTATGGCTGAGGAAATCAGGGACAGGATCGCTCGCTGGATAGCCGGTGATATCACTTTGGCCGATTCTCCCGGAGCAGCCATTAAGCTGTGGCGGGAGAGGTTCGGCGTCAATCAACCGGCGCTGGCCAAAGTGATGGGGGTTTCCCCGTCGGTCATAAGCGATTATGAGGCCGGCAGAAGAAAATCACCCGGCGCCGCCACTATAAAAAGGATCGTCGAGGCCCTTTTGGAGGTCGACGAGCAGCATGGTGGAAAAATGTTCAATGTCTTTTCCCAGGTCTTTGGCACACAGCTGCCTCCGGAGGTGGTCCTTGAGATCAGGGAATACACCACCCCCGTCGATGGCCGGGCGGTGGTCAAAGCCGTGGCTGGAGAGGCAGTTGCGAATAAAGAATTGCTTGACCGAAAGATCTTTGGTTACACTGTTATCGACAGCCATAAGGCGATACTGGCGCTTTCGGCCGATGATTTCCGGCGCCTTTACGGACTGACCACCGAGCGAGCGTTGGTTTTCACCGGGGTGACCACTGGCCGGTCGCCTCTCGTCGCCGTCAAGGTCATTGGCATCACCCCAGGAATGGTCATTTTGCACGGAGATCTCAAGGCAGTTGATGATCTCGGGATAAAAATAGCAGAGATACTTAAGGTTCCCTTGGTCATCGCCAAGGTTCCCACCGTCAACGAGCTTCTTTCAGGGCTCAGAAAGTGCTCCTCCTGAATTTTAAATTAATATTTCGGCAAATGCCGTTGTTTTCCACGACAAACAAAAACTTTTTAAACGGCTAAATCGGCGTAAACACTAATGGAACGGAAATAGATGGTGATTCATAGTGGATGTTGGCATTATTGGCTATGGTGTTTACATTCCTAGGTATCGCATCAGGGTGGAGGAAATTGCCAAGGTTTGGGGCGAGGACCCATCTCGAATCAAACAGGGTCTGATGATCGAGGAAAAATCAGTTCCAGCACCGGATGAGGATACCGCGACCATAGCCGTGGAAGCGGCACGAAACGCGTTGAAAAGGGCGAAGATAAAACCCCAGGACATCGGGGCCATTTACGTCGGCTCAGAATCGCACCCTTACGCAGTGAAGCCCACCGCGACCATAGTTGCCGAGGCCATTGAGGCCACGCCCAACCTCACCGCGGCCGATATGGAGTTTGCCTGCAAGGCGGGGACGGCCGGTATTCAGGCCTGCGCCGGCTTGGTTGAAATGGGGATGATAAAGTACGGAATTTCAATAGGCGCCGACACCGCGCAGGCGGCTCCGGGAGACCCCCTGGAGTACACTGCGGCTGCCGGTGGCGGGGCCATCATCGTCGGGAAGAATAACGACGAGGCTTTAGCCGAGATTGAGGGAACCTATTCTTACACTACCGACACACCGGACTTTTGGCGCCGTGAGATGCGGCCCTATCCTAAGCACGGTGGCAGGTTTACAGGAAAACCAGCCTATTTCCGGCACGTGCTTTCCGCCGCCCACGGCATTCTCCGGCAGCTGAAGCTCACCCCCCAGGACTTTGCTCATGCCGTCTTCCATCAGCCCAATGGAAAGTTCCCCTGCCAGGTGGCGGAAGAACTCGGTTTTTCCAAGTCCCAGATAGTCTGCGGGCTGGTGGTGCCGAAAATAGGTAACACCTATTCCGGGTCCACAATGATAGGCTTGGCGGCGGTTCTCGACAAGGCCAAGCCGGGTGAGAGAATTCTCGTTGTTTCATATGGCTCGGGTGCCGGCAGCGATGCCTTCAGCATTCAGGTTAAGGAAGCGATAGAGGCAAAGCGTGATTCGGCACCGAAGGTCGACGATTTTTTCAATAACAAAATTTACATCGATTACCCCACATATATCAAGTACAGAGGTTTGCTGGTGAGATGATGCGAGAAGTGGCCATCATTGGCGTCGGGATGACAAAATTCGGTGAGCTCTGGGACCTTTCCTTCCGGCAGATGATCATAGAAGCCGGCGCTCGGGCATTGGAGGACGCCAACATCGATGGCAAGCAGATAGATGCCATGTACGTGGGAAATATGTCTTCAGGTCAGTTCATAAGCCAGGAGCATACGGCCTCCCTGATTGCCGATCACGCGGGCCTGGTGCCGATACCATCCACTAGGGTTGAAGGGGCCTGTGCTTCAGGGGGTCTGGCCCTGCGCCAGGCCGTGATTGCCGTGGCCTCGGGAATCCACGATTTTGTCGTGGCAGCGGGCATAGAAAAGATGACTGATGTCATGTCCGAGCAGGCCACCGGTGCTCTGGCTACAGCGGCCGACCAGGAATGGGAGGTTTACGCCGGGGCGACTTTCCCCGGGCTCTACGCTTTGATGGCCCGCCGCCACATGTTTGAATTTGGCACCACCGAAGAACAGATGGCGATGGTTGCGGTGAAAAACCACAGCAACGCTTGCATGAATCCCTGCGCCCAATATCACATGAAGATTACGGTGGAAAATGTGCTGAAATCACCGCCGGTGGTCCTGCCGCTCAAGCTGCTCGACTGCTCACCGATCACAGATGGTGCGGCCTGTGTCGTGGTGGCCCCAGCGGAGAAGGCAAGAAAGATGGATAGGGTCCCGGTGTTGGTCGCGGGAACGGGGCAGGCCAGCGACACAATATCACTTCACAGCCGGCAGTCGCTCACCGGGCTGAGGGCAACCGTGGAGGCGGCGAGGATGGCATATAAAATGGCGGGAGTGGGGCCGAACGACATCGATGTGGCGGAGGTCCATGATTGCTTCACCATCGCTGAGATCATGGCGATAGAGGATCTTGGTTTTTGTAAGAAGGGAGAGGGCGGCAAGCTTACTGAGGAGGGGCAGACGGAGATCGGCGGGAGAATACCTGTGAACACCAGCGGGGGGCTTAAGGGTAAGGGACATCCGGTTGGAGCCACCGGAATCGCCCAAGTGGTGGAGATCGTTCAGCAGCTCCGTGGAGAGGCGGGAAAGCGACAGGTTAAGGGGGCGGAGATTGGACTGACGCACAACGTTGGCGGGACGGGTGGCACTGCCGTGGTCCATATCTTCAAAAGAGGTGACTGAATGGCCGCGCCGCGTTTCTGGAGGGAAATTCCGAACAGGTATAATCTCATCGGCACCAAGTGCGGCAACTGTAATAAAGTTCTCTTCCCCCCGCGCTACATTTGTCCCCACTGCCGGAGGATGGGAAAACTTGAACCCTACAAGCTAAGCCGGCGCGGCAAAATAGTCACTTATGGCGTGGTTCATGTGGCCCCCGAAGGTTTTGAGGATCAGGTGCCCTATGTTTTGGCCATAGTGGAGCTTGAGGATGGGCCCCGCCTCACGACGCAGGTGGTGGACTGCGATCCCAATGAGGTAAAGATAGGGGATGAGGTGGAGCTGGTCTTCAGGCGCATCGGCTCAGACAATGAAGATGGAGTCATTTACTACGGATTCAAGTTCAGGAAAGTTTGAACTCTTCCCGATTTTTGGGTCCTATTCTAGGCGCGCCTGGCAAAGGTTAAATAGCCGGTGTGGGCGATCATGCGCGTGCTCGGTCTCGTGCAGTTATAGCTGACCTCGATGTCCCTGACCAAGCATTCAATGGTCTTGATGTCGGTGAAATTAAATTTTGGGAACTCCCGGTAGAGCCGCTGCAGGTGTTCCACACAGGGTGTGAAGGCGGCAAGATATCCACCTGGTTTTAAGGCCTGCTGGGCGTGCGGAAGCACCAGCTCTGGCTGCGGCAGATCTAGGGTGATCAGGTCGAGCTCACGTTCGTCTATGCCCTGATAAATATCCTTGTTTTTCACCCTCACGATGTCGTTGAGCCCAGCCATTCTGATGTTCTCCTCGGCTATTTTGGCGAAATCCTCCCGCACCTCATAACTTACCACCCAGCCGTTTGGCCGCACCAAGTTTCCTAGAAAAATAGCCAGAGCTCCAGATCCCGCTCCAGCGTCGACCACCAGACTGCCCGGGCCAACCCCGGTGTAGGCCGCTATTTGCCCGGCGTCCTTGGGCAGCATGATCTGAGGGACACGACGGAGCTTTTGCAGATAATCGACTATAGATGGTCGAAACACGATGAACTCCTTCCCCAGGTGAGATTTTACTCTCGTTCCTGGTTCCCTCCCGATGACTTCTGCAAGGTCCACAACCCCCAGCTTGGTGTGGAGTTTTCTTTCCCCGACTTGAACCAGATATTTTCTCCCCTCTTCATCTATCAGCACTATCCGTTCGCCTTCAGCTATCATGAAAAATCACCTGTAATTTCCAGATTTGCCCCCTTTGATGCGGATTTTTTCATCTTTTTTGTTCCAGCCTTTGGAATGCTTCATGACCAGGCATCACCCGCAGCTTTCGTCTAAATATTGGGCCGTTATTGTTGTTATTGCTTTCTGTGGGCCAGCGCTAGGTTGAGCACTCATGGAGTCAGTCTTCTCCGGTCGCGCGGGAAGAGGACACACTCCCTGATATTTTCCGCCCCGGTGAGGACCATTGTCAGGCGATCGAGACCCAGACCAAATCCCGCATGTGGTGGCAGGCCGTAGCGATAGCTCAGGAGATGGGATTCAAAGTTTTCAGGGTTCAGCCCCTTCTCCTTCATCTGCTTCACCAGCATCTCCTCAGAATGGATGCGTGATCCTCCAGAGGCCAGCTCCAGTTCCCGGTACATTAGGTCAAAGGCATCGCCCAGTTTATCGCCTTTGGGAAGGGTGTAGAAGGGCTTGAGCGCAAGCGGCCAGTCAACGATGAAATATGCCCCGCCGATGATTTCAGCCAGTTTCCTTTCCGCAGGAGTGGACAGGTCTTCCCCCCAGTTGATGTTTATTCCTGCGGCGTTCAATTTCTCAATGGCTTCATCGTAGGTGATCCGGGGAAAAGGTTTTTCAGGCATCTCGAGCCTGTGATTGAGTATTCTCAGCTCCTCAGCGCAGTTCCTTTTCACGCTGTCGAAGGCACGCCAGATGAGCTCCTCAAGTATCTCCATAACGTCGCTGGCCGTCAGATAGGCTGCTTCAATATCGATCGATGTTGCCTCGTTCAGATGCCGGGGGGTGTCGTGTTCTTCAGCTCTGAAGATCGGCCCCACCTCAAACACCCTGTCAAAGGCGCCCGTTAGCACCTCCTTGTAAAGCTGGGGGCTCTGGCTGAGAAAGGCTTCCCGGTCAAAATAAGAGATGGGAAACAGGGCGGCGCCGCTTTCAGTTGCCGTGGCCACGATTTTTGGCGTTTGGACCTCGATGAATCCTTGGGAAAGGAGGTAATCCCTGATGGTTTTCAGAGCCTGATTTCGAATCTTGAATATTGCGATTGCCTCGGCCCGGCGCAGGTCCAGCCCTCTGGCGTCAAGCCGTGTGTCCAGGTTGGCTTTGACTTTGCCGCCGGGATCGAGCGGTAGCGGGGTCGCGGCCAGGTTGAGTATTCTGATCTCGGAAGGAACCACCTCGACGCCGCGGGGGGCCTGTCTGGCCTTCACCACCTTCCCCCTGACCGCTACTGAGGACTCCTGGGTAAGGGCGTCCATCTTGGAAAGAGTTTCTGGGTCTGTCTTTTTTCGCGAGGCGGTGATCTGGATGGAGCCGCTGATGTCATGGAGAATAAAGAATTTGATCCCGCCCAGATCTCGGATGTCCCCAACTCTTCCCATGACAATGACTTCTTGGCCATCCAGCTGCTCGGTTATCTCTCTGCATTTATGAGTGCGTCGCCAGTTGCCCAGATCATCGAGTTTCATAAAATCACTACTCAAATATGATGGTGTAGTTCTTATTAGTTAGCTTGCTCAGAGCCGCTTCAAGTTTCTCCTTGTTTTTGGGCAATCTCTTCATGTGCTGGCGCGGCACCCGGATTCTATACTCGTCTCCGGATTTGGTGTAAAGTATGTTGATCCCCAGCACATCGGCCGGAGTGAGAAGGTCCTGAATGAGTTTTTTCTCGGTGGATCCTTCTTCCACAATCCTAACCTTACTTTTCAAAATATTCTCCAGCTCTTGGACGATCCTACCTTTCCGGCCGACGAGAAGCGGAATTTGTCCCGGCCCCACCACCAAAATGACCAAGCCATCGGAGTCAACCGCGCGTTTGAAAATGAGTTGGTCCAGCTCCTTGTGTTTTTTTGAAAGTTCAAAAAGGGCGAGCGAGATGTCGAGCTCTAATTTTGATATTTTCCCCTCTTGAAGTTTCTGGCTGCAGCCTTGGCAGAGTATGCCGCTTTTCAGGCAGATTTTGCAAATCGGCGTCTGCAAGCTAATCAATAGTCATTAGGCTACTTACCTTTTAAATTAACTCAGAACAATGGGAGATGTTCTGGCCATCTGAGCGGAATGGAAACAAAAAATAAAAAAGGCACGGAAAGAGTTTATTGCCCCTTTCCGAGCACAATTTCTATAGTCGAAACGTTTGTAGTACCGCCTTCTCCTTGCATGGTTTCGGTTCCTATGGAAATGTTTTTCACCACCATGTTCTGCAGGAATCTGTTTCTGACGATCTCAGCAACATCGACGGCCCTGCTAATCGCTTTACCTCGTGCCTTGAGGGTAATTTCGTTGATGCCCTGATTGAACTGCGTTATCACTGCCAGAACATAGTTCATCACTGGTTTAACTCCAATAAAAACCACATTCTCGGCGGTTTTTTGTTCTGCCATAGTTTTTTTGCCTCCTTAGGTTGTTTGTAGTTTTTCTTCACTCCCGAGGCAATAAATACCTTTCGTTGTCGGGTTTTGTGTGGGCCCTAACCGCGCAGATTTCTCGCCAGTTGGACCATTCGGCGTTCGATCCTGTCCCTGATCTCTTCGACATTTCCGGCACCCTTTGCCAGCTCGCTGTAGTCAATCAAGTCGTCAATCAGGATTTCAGCCGTTTCCTTTTCCAAAATTCCGGAATAAATTGCCAGCTCAATGGTGTAAAAAGAGCGCATTATGGCGTTTTGGCCTTTTTTCCACCTTTTCCAGGCGCCAGACCTGTTAATTTTGAGTTTTTTGGCAATATCTTCGAAAGTTGGATTTTCAGACCAGTAATAAAGCAGCAGGGCTTTCAAGGTTTTTTCATCCAAATGGGATCGCTCCAACAGCACCTTAGCCAAGAGGTTATTGCGCAGCCAGCTCTCCGCTTTCAGCGTTTCCTCGCCTTCCAAGCCCGTCATCTCCTTGTTTCCTATTTTAGGAAACAAAAATAAAAGGTTGTCGATGGGCGGGCTAACCTCGTGAGCCAAACAGCCGCTTCCAGAAGGGTACTTTGTTTGCCTTTTTCACCACACGCTCGTTGATCGGGACATCCAGCGCTGCGGCCAGGTGCAAAGCGTTGTCGGCGACCTTGAGAGCCAGCCGGGGGTTGCCGTTGCTGAGTTTGTAAATTGCGTCAAAACCATCCGGGGTTATTAAAGCGTCGTAATTCAGGCATCCGGCGCTCTTTAATCGCAGTTTCAACAGATCTTTTATGGTTTCTTTGCCCATGGGTTTGAGCTCGACGTGTAGCTGGACCCTGTCTCTCAAGGAGGGAACTTTGTCTAAAAAACGTTGCATCTGGGTTTTTTCTCCATTGATGAGGATGGAAATGTTGGGGATATCGGAAAGAACGCGCAGAAATTCGCCTATTTCGAGGACGTTGGCCCCACTTTCCGGGATATCGTCGATGATAATCACCAGCCGCTCTTGGTGGTCTTGGTGCCATCTCCTCAGAACATCAAAAAGGCTCGCGTCATCCCTATCCACAGGCATTTCAAGGGCCAGCAGGATCGCCCTGATGATCTCCCCGGAGGATTTGTAAGCCGCTCCATGCACAAAAACCGGTATGACCTGTTTGGCCGGATCTGGGGTTGCTAGACTTTCTTCCCTTAAAGCAGAAACTAAAAATTCGCAAAGCGTGGTCTTTCCCATTCCTAGATCTCCGGTCAATACCCCCACTTTGCCTTCCTGAAGTAATTGTTTGATTTTTCGGATGTCTTCTTGCTGCGATGGTGCAAAGGCGTCAATAGAAGGCATTTCAAAGCTAAAAGGGTCTTTTTGTAACCCCCATCGCTGAATAAAGGCTTCAAAGCGCTGATCTCGGCCAATTTTTTCATCAAAAGTCGTCATCTGATAACCTCAACTAGTAACTCAAAAACCCCGTTCTTTTCCGCGACATATCCTAATGAGAGCATGCGCTGGCAAAACAGGTTTACAACTGATTCGGGACAACGCGCCCGAGCAGAGAGGTCTTTGCCGGTGAATTTTTTTAAGAGGATGGCGGCCGAGAGCAGATCGCCGAATGCCGCGCGGATCGCAAGTCCTGGTGGTTCAAGGGCGTCGAGCATCTCATAACGCGTCATCTCCTTTGGCTTGCTTGGTTTTTCTGGAGATTCTTTCGCTTCTTGAATTGGTTCGACTGGTTTTTCAATTTTTGCAGTTTCCTCGATTTTAATTTCTTTGGGTTCAATTTTTGTTTTAGGGACTGTTTCTTCCTTTTTACGCTCGGTTTCGGTAATTAAAGATTTATTTTCAGCATTTTCAACTTTTAAATGGTTTATTTTTCCAATTATCCTCAAAATTTCGCTTTCAGGAATAAGCCTCCGGTTCCCCGGTGTGCGAATACATTTAATTTTTCCCTCTTTATCCCATCTTTGGATCGTTTTAGTACATACTCTAAGGATTTCTCTGGCCTCTTTTAAAGTGTACAGTTTCTCCATATGTCCACATTTGTCAATTTGTGTCTAAGTATTTAAGCTTAATTGCTTTTGTCTACATTTGTCCATTTTTATAAAAAAATTAAATTTTGTCGCATATTCACGGCAAATAAGATCAAATTGATTGATTTTCGGCTTTCTTTTAAAGGAATTTTTATGCGGCCTATGTGGCAAAAAGACGCGTTTTATGAAATTTTTTAAATTAATCTGCTGTTTTTATTTCAGGTGTGTGTTTTAACGAACTCTCACGTTTTGCCCATGTCCACATCTGTCTATTGTCCACTTTTGTACACATATTTCTTTTGTTTAAAATTACCACTTTTGTCATATTTTGTCATCTAATGTACACTAACAGATTCTCGGAGCTGGATCTCCTATGGGCACTTCTAGCAACCTTTTCCCGCCGATGGCTGTTTCAAGGATAACGTCGCCAGGGTGATGGGGTATGACCTCCCCAATTACCTTGGCGTTTCGCCCGTACTTTGTCTTTTTTATGGCTTCCAGAACCGCATCGCAATTTGCCGGGTTTACCGCCATAACCGCCTTTCCTTCGTTAGTAATCTGTAGAGGATCAATGCCCAACATTTCGCCGGCAACTCTTACCGAATCTAGGATTGGAATTTCAGTTTCTCGGATAAGTATCCCCACGTTGGCCTTTGTCGCCATCTCGTTCAAGGCCGCATTGAGCCCGCCCCGGGTGGGATCCTTCATCGCGGTTACCCCACCAACTTTCAAAGCCGCTTCTACTGTTTCCCAGATGGGGGCGACATCCGAGACCAAGTCCACATCCAGTTCAATCCCTTCCCGGTGAGCTAAGATGGTCATGCCGTGATCGCCAATCGTGCCGGTGACGATTATTTTATCCCCCGGTTTCAAACCCCGGTCGGTGATAACCTTTTCAGCCAGGCCTACGCCGGTTGTGGTAATAATTGCGCCGTCCAACGCTCCCTTTTCCATGACTTTAAAATCGCCCGTAATCAGCGGGCAGCCGGCCTCTTCAGAAGTCTGGTTCATCGAGCGAAAGATCCTTTCAAGATCGGCTATGGGAAAACCCTCTTCGACGACCATCGCGCAGGCCAGGGCCAACGGTCGCCCCCCCATCATTGCCATGTCGTTTACCGTTCCGGATACCGACAACCTTCCAATATCACCGCCGGGGAAGAACAATGGTTTCACCGTGTGGGAGTCTGTCGTCAGGATTAGCGTCTTATTGCCCACGGAAATGGTTGCCCCGTCGTCGAGAGCGTCAAGCCCGATTTCGCCGGCGCTTTTCAGTTTGATCTCCTTCAGAATGATGTCCTTTATCAGATCCATCATAATTTTACCGCCGGCCCCGTGAGAAAGGGTGATTCTCTCATTAGACGTTTTTACCACCTCAATTTTACCCCGTTTTTACCGTTTAGTATGGTTGTTAACAATGCTTCGGTTTTAAATTTATGTCCGTTCTAAGCCCTCCCGAGTTTTTCGCCCCGGAAATCTGGTACTTGCTAATCATTTAATCCCCACAGGGTTAACTTCAAATTCCCTTTGAGCAGCTATAATTAAGCCTTTCAGGTACAATTCGGTTTTGGTTCGGGTAACATGGTAGTAAAATTTGATTTTCACACGCACACCCGCTACTCCGATGGCACCTGCAGCCACGCCGAAATGGCTGAGACCGCGGCAGCCCGGGGCATGATGGCCTTGGCCTTCACCGACCATGGTCCGGAGCTCAGCGTTGGTGTGGCGAGGGAAAAAATGGCGCAGATGCTGGAGGATATAAGGATGGCGGGAGAGGACGCTGAGATCCCCCTTTTAGCCGGCATCGAGGCCAACGTGACGAACAGGTTCGGTGGTTTGGACGTAGGGGAGGACTTTATCAGAAAACTTGATTTTGTTTCCATAGGCATTCATGATATCGAAGAGATCTATCTCAGCGACAACGCGCACGAGTACCTTTTCCGCGCCACCAGCGCCATAGCGAAAAATGAGGTCGACGTCTTCTGTCATCCCTTTTTCTTCAACAAAGACCTTTTGCCCCAGCTTTCTGCAGAAGAAATCGAAGAATTTGTTGAGCTGGCCGCGGAGAGAAATGTTGCCATGGAGGTCAACGTGAAGTATCGAGTCCCCGGCGACGATTTCCTCAAGCTTTGTCTCAAGAAGGGGGTAAAACTCAGCATCGGTTCAGACGCCCACCGAGTCGCAGAAGTGGGAAAAATTGATTGGGCGCTTTCAGCCCTTAAGCGCGTCGGGGCCAAGCGTGAAGACCTGGTTTTTGATAGCCTTGTCGGGTGAGACATTGCTGGAGGAGCTATCCTCATTTCTGGAAAAAGCCACCCGCGTCGTGGTAGTCGGCGTCGGCAGTGACCTGCGGGGGGATGATGCTGTTGGCGTTGAGATGGTCCGGAGGCTGCGGGGAAGGATCAGGTTCCCCAATGTTCTGATGATTGAAGGTGGGGCGGCACCGGAGAATTTCACCTCGCAAATCAGGCGCTTCAAACCCAGCCACATCGTGATCTTGGATGCGATCGATTTTCAGGCCAGACCCGGAGATGTGATCCTTGCCGATCCCGAGGCGATTGCTGGTCGCTCTTTTTCCACCCATACTGTTCCCCTTTCACTTTTAGCCGGATACTTGAAGGAGCAGACGGGGGCGAGGATAATCCTGCTGGGAATTCAGCCGGGGGAAATTGGACCCGGTTCTCGAATGGGGGAGGCCGTGAAAGCCTCAATGGAAAAAGTTTTGGAAATTCTGACCGAGAAGCTCTCCTTGATTTCAAAATAAAGTTTCGAGTTAAAAGGGGCAAAGGTTTTTTACCGTTTACTTTTCGTATTGATCCAAGAACTCAAAATTCTTGGTCATCACAATGGCTTTAGTCGGACAGGCCTCAGCACATTCCCCACAGAAGGTGCATCTACCCAGCCAGATCACGGGTGTTTTCGTTTCCTTGTCAACGCTGATGGCCCTGTCGGGGCAGGCCCTGATGCACTGCCAGCAGCGGATGCATTTTTCCTTGGTTATTGAAGGCTTCCCGCGGTAGCCGTCAGCCGGTTCCACCTTTTCATAGGGGTACTTCACCGTGAAAGGCTTGCGCAGCAGGTTGGCCAGAACTTTGGGCAGTATTTTCACCATTGGGGCACCACCATCACCAGTATTAGGCTGATCGCGGCGAGGAGGATGCCGAAGGTCCAGTAGAACTTCAGCGCCTGGTCAATCCTCACCCTGGCCACGATGTTTCTCACCACGGTGGTCAGCATCACGATGAGGAAGGTTTTGATGAGAAAGTCCACAACGGCAGGTATCCTCACGTTTCCGATGGTGTAAGCTGTTGGTCCGCCCAAAAAGAGGGAGACGAGGAGGGCGGCCACAGCGATTGTTTCCGCGTTGTAGGAGATTCTCCAGATGGCCAGCTTGGGTCCGGAGTACTCCGTGAGCGGTCCGGCAACGATTTCAGTTTCCGCTTCAGGTATGTCGAATGGGGTGCGGAGGAGCTTCCCCTGGGCGGCTATTAGGGTGGCCACGATTGCCGGCAGGAGCTTCCAGTCCAGCAGCAGCCAGCCATTCTTCGCTTGATAGCTGACGATATCCGTCAGGTTGATGGTTCCGACCTTCACCGCTATGGCCGCGATTGAAAGGATGAAGACGAACTCATAACCCAGCAGCTGGACGATGTATCGCCCCGCTCCCGCGATGGCGAAGGAACTGCCCGAGGAGTAGCCGCCCAGGATCATGCAAATGGCCGGAATGTTGAGCAGGTAGATGATGACGATGAGATCGGCGGTTAACCGCAGCGCCGGCTGGGCTGATGCCACCGGCAGGAGGAGCATCACCGCGGCCAGCGAGCCCAGGGCGAAAAGCGGGGCAGCCGTGAAGACGGGCCCGATCGCCGCGCTTGGTGTTATGTCCTCCTTCGTCATCAGCTTGCCGAAGTCAAGGAACTCCTGCCAGATCGGTGGGCCTATGCGGTGCTGCAGGTGTCCCGTGACCTTCCTGTCGATTCCAACGTAAAGCATTCCGACCACTGACACGAAGAGAAGCCCGGGGAAAACAATCGAGTTGAAGAGGAAAGATAAAATATCGAGGATGGTGTTCATTTGCGCCACCTCCTCAGCTCCTCCATGGTGACAACGCTGACTTTACCCGTCTTCGCGTCCACAAGCGTGACGCGGTCGTTGCAGGCAAAGCAGACGTCAAGGCTCCAGAGGACGATCGGGATCTCCGCCACCGTCCCGCCGACGAACATCGGCTTCAGCGAGGGAGCGCTGGCGTAGGTGGGGGTTCTGACGCGCACCCGCTCGGGCATCTCCGTCCCATTGGATCTGATGTAGTAAAGCAGCTCACCGCGCGGTGCTTCCACCCTCTGAACGGCTTCGTTGGGCGGTATCTTCAGATCCACGGGGACACGCAGCGGGCCGCTGGGCAATTCCCTCAGGATCTGTCGCGACATCTTGATTGATTCCAGCATCTCCCGCAACCTAACCATGCCCTTGGCCAGAACGTCTCCATCGTCTTCAGTGATGACCTCAAAGGAGAGATTGGGATAGGCGGCGTAGGGATCCTCCACCCTGATGTCGGTTTTCACGCCCGACGCCCGCGCCACCGGACCCACGGCGCAGAGCTTTATGGCATCTTCTTTGGTGAGGACCCCGACGTTGGCACAGCGGGACTTTATCGTTCGGTCGGTCTGGAAGAGGTTGATGTAATATTTTACCGATTCCTCCAATTTGTCCAGCTTTTCCATCAGTTTTGGTATCTGTTCCGGGGTCACGTCCCTTCTCACCCCGCCGATGGTGTTGGTTGCCGAGTGGACCCTGCCTCCGGAGATTATCTCCCGCATATCCATCACGTGTTCCCGGTCCCTCATGGCCAGCATGAAAAGGGTGTCGAAGCCGATCTCGTGGGCCGCCACCGCTAGCCAGAGCATGTGGCTGTGAATCCTCTCCAGCTCCAGGATGAGGGAGCGGATGTACTTGGCCCTCTCCGGCGGCTCGATGCCCGCGACCCTTTCCACCGCCTGACAGTAGCAGGTTGAGTGGCAGACGTTGCAGATGCCGCAGATCCTTTCCGACAGGTAGATGTTGTGTTTGTAGTTGCGGCGGGCGAGGGTCTCCTCAATGCCCCGGTGGGCGTAGCCGAAGTAGATGTCAACGTCAACGATTTCCTCCCCCTTCACCTCAAACCTGAAGTATTCCGGTTCCTTCAGGGCCGGGTGCTGCGGGCCTATGGGCACTACCATCGTCATGCTGTCTTCTCCTCCCTCTGTTTTCTCAGCGGATACTTTCCCTGGGGCCAGTCCTCTGGCAGAAAGAGCCTCCTCGGGTCGGGGTGCCCCTCCACCTTAACCCCGATCATCTCCATGATGTCTCGCTCGTAAAGTATGGCGCCGGGGAAGAGATCGGTGATGGTTGGGATCTTGGGGTCCTCCAAGGGCAAAAAGATCTTGAGGTTCAGCAGGGCCGGCTTGCAGTCGAAGTGGTAGATGAGCTCGATTGCCTTACCGTTGTCAAGGGCGGTGATGGTGGAGAGGTGGGTGACGCCGTTTGCTTTCAGCAGCTTCAGGATGTTCAGGAACCTCCTCTGATCGCTTGAGGCGAATAAACACCTCTCGCTGATGATCCTGACCTCGTCCACCTCTGCCTTTATCAACTCGGCAACTTCCTGCGAGTTCATTTTCCCATCTTCTCCAGAACTTTTACCAGGGCGAAGATAATCGCCTCCGGCCTGGGGGGACAGCCCGGCACGTAGGCGGCGACCGGGATGTGTTTATCCAGCGGGGCCAGCGTGTTGTAGCAGTCGTGGAAGGCACAGCCCGATGCCGGGCAGGAGCCCAGCGCCACCACCGCTTTGGGCTCGGGCATCTGTTCGTAGACCCTGAGGAGCCTCTCCCTCGTCTGCCTCGTGACCGGTCCCGTGACCACCAAGATGTCGGCGTGTCTGGGGGAACCCTTCAGCTTGACTCCAAAGCGCTCAACATCGTATCTCGGGGTGAGCGCAGCCAGCAGCTCGATGTCACAGCCGTTGCATCCACCGGAGTTGAAGTGGAGCAGCCAGGGCGATTTTTTCCTGAAGTAGGATGTCAGTCCCATGATTTCACCACACTGTGAGCAGGATGATTATTAAGATTACCACCAATCCCGCCACTATCCAGAGAAGATAAGTGTTCACCTCTCCGGTGTGAGCGGCTTGAATGTGGCGATAGAAGGGGCTCAGGACCCTGCGCACGGCCGAGAAAAACTGGGCGCTGTCGGCGTGGGCCTCCTCCGGCTTTATTTCCTCACCGCAGGCGTAGTTCTTCATTTTTTCAGGGGTCGGCTGTGCTTTAGTGGTCCTGTGGGAGGAGAGGAGCAGGAGATAGGTGGCCAGCGAGCAGAGCAGGATTGCGACGGTGACGATTATCGGCTGCCAGATGAAGTCGAACATCAGGTCCCCCCTAGAACATGGCTGATGTAGCTGGATGTGTTTTTAGCTGCCTCGGCGGCCGGGCCGATGATGTTGAATCCCAGCGCCGGCAGCAATCCTATGGCCACGCAGATCAGGGCCATCACGATCATCGAGAAAAGCATGGGTTTGGGAGCCTCCATGGTGCCCTGGAGGTGCTGGGGCCTCTGTCCCAGAAACACCGAGCTGAAGGCTTTCATGAAGCTCGCCAGCGTCAGGCCGCTGACCACCACGGCGATGGCGGTGATCCAGGGCATCCCCGCTTGGAATCCGGCGAGATAGATAATATATTTGCTGACGAAACCGTTCAGGGGCGGGATTCCCGAGATGGCGAGGGCGCCGATGAGGAAGGTGAGGGCGGTGATGGGCATGTTTTTGCCCAAGCCACCGAGCTCATCAAACTTTTGACTCTTCGTCTGATACAGAACCGCACCGGCGCACATGAAGAGCAGGGCCTTGTAAGTTGAGTGGTTCAGCAGGTGGAAGAGGCCCCCTTGGGTGCCGAGGGTCGCCCCTAGGGTGCCGAGGCCGATCCCGAGGACCATGTAGCCCTTCTGGCTGATGACGTGGTAGGCGAGCATGCGCTTAAAGTCCCTCTGCATGAGGGCCATGAGCACACCGACGACCATGCTGATCAACCCCAGCGAGACCAGGATCAGGCCCACGGGCATGCCAAAGGGAAGGTAGGGAAGGCGGGCAACCCAGTAGATCCCGACGACCGCGGCCGGTCCCGCCAGCAGGGCGCTGATCGCCGTTGGGGCCGCGGTGAAGGCGTCCGGAAGCCAGGTGTGGAAGGGCACCATGGCCACTTTGATCATCACCCCGGTGACGAAGAGCGCCAGCGAGAGGACCAGAACTGAGGGGACGTTGGTTCCGCCGTAGGTTGCCAGCTTTGCCCCCAGGTCGGCAATGTTGAGGGTGCCCACGACCCCGTAGAGCATCACCACGCTGAGGAGGACAAAGGAGGTTCCCAAGGAGCCGATGATCAAATACTTGATTCCCGCCTCTATCGACAGGGCATCGCGCCTGAAGGACACCAGGGCATAGGAGGAGATGCTCATGATCTCGAGGAAAACATAGAAGTTGAAAAAGTCTCCCGTCAGCACGATCCCCATCATGCCCGAGATCACCAGCAGCATCAGGGTGTAAAAGTAGCTCAGCCCGCTGTCCCGGCTCATGTAGGAGGCCGAATAGATCATGACCAGAGTGCCCAGCCCGGCGATCATCAGGGCCATTTGGGTTGAAAGGGCGTCAATAGCCAGGACTATGCCCCAGGGAGGCGACCAGCCCCCGAGCTCATAGACGATGACCTCGCCGTTCCACACCTCCTGAGCTATGGTGCCAGCGAGGATCAGGACGACGATCATGACCCCGATGGCGATCAGCTCGCGGAGGTACTTGATGTGGTACCTTTCAGCAATGATCCCAATGAGGGGCATGACAAAGGCCGTGAAGAGGGGCAGGACTATCACCAGAATTGGCGCGTGCGGGATCATTCCTTCAACCTCCTGATTTTGGTGGTGTCAAGTGTTCCATAGTGCCGGTAGGCGTAGATGCAGAGGGAGAGGGCCAGCGCGGTGATGCAGATGTTGATGACGATTGATGTCAGCACCAGCGCCTGCGGCAGGGGGTCAACCGCCCTGGCAGCAAACTCGGAGAGGCTTGGCGCCACCTCGCTGCTGAAGATGGGCACGATGCCGCCGAGGCGGTAGCCCATGCTGATCAGGAAGAGGTGGATGCCGTCCGTCATCACCGCGAGCCCGATGACGAGCTTGAGCAGGTTCCGCTTGAACAGCAGGCAGTAGATCCCCGCCGCGACCAGCAGCATGGCGATGATGTAGTTAAGTCCCATGATCATCCTTTTCCCCCCAAGTTGCGAAGAGCATCGCGAACAGGATCAGCAGGATGCCCGCCGTGACCTTGATCCCAACCCCCACGTAGAGCCAGAGGAAGTTGCCGCCGCTGATGAGCCTCCCCAGCTCCCCCAGCGGCAGGGTGTTCTGCAGGAAGTAGGAGCCGAAGATCAGCCCCATGATACCGATGGCGGCGATGGTCAGGCTGCCGATGGTGTCGAGCACCTCCGCCCGCAGGAAGGCGTTGTTTTTCAGCACCCTTTCTAGGCCATAGGCCAGGATGAGCATCGCCACCGAGGCGGCGATGATGACCCCGCCCGGGAAGCCACCGCCAGGGGTCAGGTGGCCGTGGAGGATGATGTAGATCCCGAAGAGGAAGATGAAGGGGAACAGGATTCGGGAAATCGTCCTCACGATGACGGTCATGCCGGCCATTACTCCTCCCTCCTCAAAGCCCTGAAGATCATGATGACGCCCACCACGGCGGTGAACAGGACGGTGGATTCACCCAAGGTGTCGTAGCCCCGGTAGCCCCAGACGATCGTGGTCACCACGTTGGTGGCACCGGTTTGCCGGATGGCGTCTTCCAGATAGGCTTCCCCCACCGCGCTTTCAATTTTTCCATCTACATACCTCGTCGGGAAGCTTCCGAAGGGTGGCAGCGAGGCGGTGACGGTATAGATCAGCGCCAGGCCGATGACCACCACCAAGGCGGCAGCGATGACGTTGCGGGTGCTGGTCATTACTCCTCCCTCCTGGTTCGGCTGATGGTTATGATGAAGAGTATGGTTGAGACCCCCGCGCCCACCGCCGCCTGGGTTATCGCGATGTCGGGGGCCTGGAGCATGTAGAAGATCACGGCGAGGGTGATGCTCGCCCCACCCAGCATTATCACCGAGTAGAGCAGGTCCTTGAGCTGGATGGCGATCACGTTCAGCACCAGCAGCAGGATCAGCAGGATGCTCTGGATGATGGTCTCGATCATCTTTTGTCCTCCGCCAGTTTGTCGACCACGCTTTTGCTCCAGAGCTTCACCCCTGATTTATGGGCGGCCCTGGCGAGGGCGTGCGAGCCCACCGGGTTGGTCAGGAAGATGAACAGGGCGATTAAAATTGCCTTTACCGTGAAGATGTCCAGCCCGCCGCTGATTCCGGCGCCGAGGATCAGAAGAATTGAGCCGCCGACGATCACCACTGTATTCGCGTGAACACGAGTGTAGAAGTCGGGGAACCGGACGATCCCCATGGCGCCGATCACCGAGCAGGCGGAGCCGATTATCAGCAGCAGGTAGGCCAGGTACTCGATCAGGATTCCACGCTCCTCCCTTCCAGATACTTTGAGATGGCGAGCACGCCCAGGAAAGACAGCAGGGCGTAGACGAGGGCGATGTCGAGCAGCATCGACACACGGTAGTAGGCGCCGAGGATCACCAGCGACGCCGTCAGCAGGCCGGTGATCGCGTCAAAGGCCACCATCCTGTCCGGGGCGGTGGGGCCGCGCACCGCGCGGATGGCGCAGATCAGGATGGCAATCACGGCGATCAGTTCCACCCAGAGCAAGATCATCCGAAGATCCTCCTGAGGTACTTCTCAAACCCGCCCCCGATCTCCTCTCCTGCCTTTTCAGGGTCGGTTGTCTTCACGTCGATCCAGTGGATGTAAAGGCATGGTTCCTCCTCCACCACCTCGACGGTGAGGGTGCCCGGGGTCATCGTGATGGCGTCGGCCAGGCCGGTTATGCCGAGGTCGGTTTTGAGCCCGGTTTTGATCTTGACGATGCCGGGGTTGATGGGCATCCTGGGATCAACGATGCGCTTGATGACGTCGAGGTGGGACTTGATCTCGGCCAAAATGTAGGAGGGGATGTAGGCGAGGAGGTAGCCGATGCGGGTGGGACTTAGTTTTTCCCTGATCCCCCCGCGGAAGAGGAGGCCGTAAGAGAGAGCGGAGACAAAGGCCGCGGCCACAGCACCGGCCAGGAGCTCCTGGGGGTCCAGCGACAGGGTGAGGGCTATCCACATGCCCCACAGGACCAGAAAGGTGGCGGGCAATCTGGCGCTGACCATGTTCGTCAACCGCACGTCAATAGCACGGCGCCTTTTTTAACTTTTCGTTGTTCCTTTTTTGTCGAAGGGGCAGAATTTTTCTCCTGAGAAACTGAGGGGATCAATGGTGGCGTAAAGGAAGACGGGGCTTTTTCCGATTTTTCGGCGGGTGGTGTTTTTTCAGCGGGATTGCGGCAGGACTCTTTCCAGCATTAAACCCAACCAGCTATCTCCCTTGCCTTCACGCCGGCACCCGGTTTCACGCTGTCAGCAGATTCCAGAGGGGATGGGATTTGCTTCCGAGGTGTTTTTTGTTGCCCATTTCGGACGAGCTGAAACCGGAGTTTTGGCTGTTCGGGGGGCAATGTTGGTTAGCTCGCGGGTTTTAAATTAGTTGGTACTTTTTGAAACAGCTGCTTGGACCTAATTTTTCACGTGGTCAGTCTTATACTGCCAATGATTTTTTCCTGTTGTCGTGGATTACTCTGCATCACGCAGCCGGGACTATTTCATATTTAAATAGTGGCCCCTCTTTTTCACGACATTTGTCGAAGACGGTATTAGCGTTCAACGTAGTCAAAAAAGCTATTTAAGACTTTTTCTTGAAATTCTGGGAAATTTAATGGCAGAAAAGCTTAAATAGGGACCAGTAAAGAGTTTATCCCGTAAAATTAAAGGAGATGAATAAGTGAAACAGAAATTGGCAAAAGTGATTGCAGCCATTATGGTAGCTTCGATGGTGCTGGTAACATCGGCAAGCACCGTTAGCGCTACCCACACCCAAACAGCGAAAATTGATCAGACACTTCTCCCCTACGGTGTTCGGAAGGTTTTGACCATCACCGTTACCAACAATGGACCGGACGCGATTGACAACGTTCGAATTGTACTCCCCTCTGGCTTTACCAATCCTGAGACGCTGTCGGTAGTTCCGGCAGACACGACGGTTGAGCTGGCTGGGGTTGACAATGAGAACGTGATCGTGCCAGCTGGGACTAAAGTGAAAATCGTCAACGGTACCATTCAACTACCAGAAAACACGGAATTGATTCGCTTGAAAGACGAGAACATCCATGTGCAGGGCAGCGCCTTGGCGAACAGGATCTTGCTGGAAAACCTCCGCATAAAGAAAAATGCTAAAGTGAAATTCGAGAATTTGGACGGGGAAAATGTTACGCTGGATGCGGACACAAAGGTGGCTCTGACGGAAAATGACGTGGTCACGCTGGCTGAAGCAATGATTGTCAAAAGAACTGGAAACGTCTACGCCTTGGTTAAGGACACCACCGTAAAGGTAAATGGTTATGTTACAACCAGAGGGCTGGCAGCTGATAATAACGCAAAGACCATCAACGAGAAGACGGGTACAGTTGATAATGGCAGCGACTGGGTGACTGTGAACGCAGTTTCTACTAAAGTCGGAGTTGACACTTACGTTTTGGCGGCGGGAACTACCATCGACATAAATGTCGGAAATGAAAACAGAGTAGTGTTGCCGGCTGGTTCCTTGGTGATTCTGAAAGCCAACTCTACTTTAATGCTGGAAAACAACACCGAGGTGACCAGAAAGGCCAATGAGAACATCTACGTCACCACTGTGGAGAACCGGCCGAACAACTGGACGCAGTCAGTTTCCGGCCTCAACCTTGAATGGGTTGGCATCGCCGACAACAAGATCTCCGCCAACCAAAGCTTGGCGTTCCCGTTCGTCGTGACCACACCCACTGCGGACGGATCATACACCATTTTCGTAAGAGCAAAGGACAAAGCCGGGGCCCTGATCATCTCAGAAATAACGGTGACGGTAGACGCCACCGCACCAACTGTTACCACGGAGGTCTCCCCCAAGTATGCAACGAGCAACACAAAGGTGACCATCAAGGTTACGGCGAGCGAGCCTCTGGCCAGGCTGGATAATGTGATGGTTGAGGAGAACAACGGCGAAAACGTCCGGATAACGATGACACCGTCGGCGGACAAAAAGACCTGGACCGGAAGCTATATTACCAGCGACAACCTGTCCCGTGATGGCTTGGCGAAAGTTTACGTTATTGGTGCCGGTTACGAGGACATGGCCGGAAATATAGGAAGCAACGTGACAGATAACTTTACTATAGACAGGCGGGCACCACCCGCGCCGAACCTCTCCGCCCTTACTTCATGGATAACCGAGAATGCTGCCAGAACACCGGCTCAGGGCATCCAGACGAACCGCAGTTCCTGGCTCATCGAGGGCACAGCTATAGACAATTACTTGGACTCACTCGTTTCTCCATCTGGAATGAAGGTCAAGATCAGGGTCGGGTCACAGGTGTTTACGGTCAATGCGGATTCTTCAGGGTACTTCTACAAAACGATAACACTGTCAGAGGGCACCCAAGAGGTTGGCATCCGGTACATCGACCAGGCGGGCAACGAAGGACCTGAGAACGCTGAAAACGTTACCTTAGACACCGTGCCACCCGTGATCAAAGTGGTTTCGCCGGCAAAGGAATACATCAACGACAACACCCCGCTGATCAAAGTGCTCCTCTCTGACGCCACCTTGGGCATCGAAAACACGGCTTTCGATCCCGCGGACAACACCGGTTTCGAAGTGCTGATAAGGCGCGATGATAATAGTATCGTTGCCACTCTGACGGCCAGTGCGGTGATTCCTGGTCCCTTCAAGTCAGCGACTTTCGAGAATCAGTACTCAGCTGGGCTGCCTGACAACCTATACCATGTTTACGTGCGTGCAGGTGACAACTTGCAGTACACAGAGTTAATCTATAAATTCACCGTTGATACTGTTGCACCAGCCGCACCAACCAGTGTGGTTGGAACTTTATCGGGAGGATCAGTGACCTCTCCAACAGTGACCACTACTCCTTCGCTGACCCTGACCGGTACAGCCGAGTCGAAGGCCACGATCAAGGTGTACACCACAACCAACTCCGGTGTCACCTGGACGGAGTATACCGAGGGCAGGACCACTGCGGGCTCCAACTGGTCAACCATCATTAAGTTGACCGGTTTCGCTGGAAAGACGGTGGGCATCGCGGTGACTGCCACAGACTTGGCTGGCAACGAGAGCGACAAGTATGTGTATGGGTACCTGCTTTACACGCCAGCCCCGCCGGCCAACCTGGCTGGAAGCTTGGCCGCAGGTGCCACCCCAGCTCTGGCAAAGGTCACAGCTGTCTCTTCGCTTAACCTCGCCGGCACCGCAACACCGAACTACAAGATCAAAGTGTACACCACCACCGACGGAGGCGTCACCTGGATGGAGTACACCGCGGGAGCGACCACCGCCAGCGCCACTGGGGCCTGGACAACTTCCGTTAGCTTGTCAGGTCTCGCTGGAAAGACGGTGGGCATCGCGGTGACTGCCACAGATGAGGGCGGCAACGAGAGTGAAAGGACGGTGTACGGATACCTGATTTACGACGCCAGCGCCCCCTCGGTGACGATAACTTCGCCGGCAACAGGAACCACCACAGACCAGTCCACCATTCAGATCACTGGCAGTGTCACCAAGGATCCGTGGGAGTCATACTCGAACATAACGCTGACGGTGCAGGTCGGGGTGGGATCGGTAACTGTGCCGATAGGCTCCGACGGCACCTTCGTCTACAGCGTTGCCTTGGCTGAGGGCATGAACACCATCGTGGCGAGAGCGACCGACGGCGTTAACGTGGGTACTCCGGTTACCATCACAGTGACGCGCACAGTGACCCCGTGGTCGACCTACGCAATTATCATCGTGATAGTTGCGTTAATCCTGGCTGCAATCGCAATCTTCCGCAGGAGATAAGAAGGGGAAAGACGCCACAACTTCCCCTTTTTCCTTTTTCTTTTTTTTATTTCCCCAGTGGTGGCTAGGTTCAGCTTTTTCTAGATTAAAAGGCCGGCAGCTATTTGGCATTGGTTTGGGTTTTCCGCCGCTGGAAGAGGTTGTTTCCCCAGAGGTCAACGGCGACCACCATGGGCCCGAAGTCGCGGACCCGGAGCACCCAGATGGCTTCCGGGCCCAGTTCCTCCCAGAGGACGTTTTCGACCTCCTCCACCTGACTGGCGGCCAGCGCCCCGGCCCCACCGGTGAAGGCCAAATAGATGCAGCCGAGCCGGGCCAGATTTTTTGCCACTTCCTCGCCGACACCACCCTTCCCGATCAGCGCCCTGACCCCCGTGGCCCTGACGAAATCGACCTGCATCGGGTCGAGGCGGGCGCTGGTGGTCGGTCCAGCCGAGATCACCTGCCAGCCCCGAGGTGTTCTTCTGGCGAGGGGCCCACAGTGGTAGACGACTCCCCCCTGCAGGTCGATCGGTGGCCTTTCTCCCGCGATGACCCGGGAATAGACCTTATCCCTTGCCGTGACCACCCCCCCGCTGATGGTGACCAGATCTCCGGCGCGAAGGCTGCCGACATCTGGCAGGGGAGTGGTCAGCTTTCTTACCTTCAGGGTTCCACCACCCTCAGTTCACCGTCGATCGTTATGGCCTTGGCCCTCCTCGCTGGCCAGCACTGGAGAGCCACGGCGACGGGGAGGCTGGCGGTGTGGCAGGCCGCCCTTTCAATGAGCACCTTCAGGAGGGTGGTTTTCCCGCCCAGCCCCATTGGCCCGGTGCCAAGCCCGTTGGCAGCCGATTCAATGCGGCGCTCCAGTTTCGCCAGCTCCGCGTCGGGGTTGGCCCGGTGCAGCGGCCACAGCAGCGCTTTTTTGGCCAGCAGGGGGGCGGTTTCCATGGAGCCGCCCACACCCACCCCGACGATGTTCGGGGGACAGGACTTGCCGCCGGCCTCTTCCAGTGTTTTCAGTACCGCCTGCTCGATGGCTTCCGGGCCACCCGTGGGCCGCATCATGAAGAGCCGGCCGTAGTTTTCTGTCCCGGCTCCCTTCACCAGGAGATCCAGCTGGAGTCCCCTGCCCGGTGCCAGCTCGATGTGGATTGCCGGCTGCCCCCTGCCCGTGTTTCCCGGGAGTGGTTTCCGCGTGATCGGGTCAACAGTGTTTTCCCGGAGGGGCACCAACCGCGTCGCCGTTTTCACCGCCTCCTCCAGCGCTTTGGTGATGTCAAAGGTCAGCCTTAACTCCCGGCCCAGCTTGATGAAAAAGGTGAAGATGCCGGTGTCCTGACACAGTGGGACTTTGAGCTTTTCCGCGAGTTCCAGGTTCTTGAACATCATTTTGTAGTGGAACCTTGCCAGCGGATCCCGCTCCCTCTTCCAGGCTCGCTTGAGGGCAGCCAGCACATCTCTCGGGAGGGAGGTCTCGGCCCGCCGCAACATCTCCACGACGGTGTCGCGAAAATGAGTTTCAGTTATCATACTATCGAGTTCAAATAACCCCGCCACGTTAAAATATCTTGATGGGCCCTCGTTTCCCCGGTAAATGGAAGCTGATCGACTCCACCACTGGAACAGTCATCGCGCGCCGGGTTGGCCTGGCCGATGGCTTCGGCAGCCGCTTCCGGGGACTCATGCTGAGGAAGCGCTTCCCCAGGGGTGAGGCCCTGTTCTTCGACTTCAAAAAGCCGGGCCGGAACAGCGTGCACATGTTCTTCGTCCGGTTCCCGATCGATCTCCTCTACCTTGACTCCAGCTTCAGGGTTGTCGAGGTCAGGAGTTACCTGAGGCCCTGGCAGCTTCACAGGTCCCGGGTGGTCTCCAGGTATCTGGTGGAGCTGCCCGCGGGAACCGTGAGCCGCCTTGGGGTGGGGCTGGGCCACAAAATTCGGCTAGAGAAAAGGTTTTAACCCCTTGTTTTCATAAAATATACCGCTGACCGAGGAAGTAGGGGGACGGAGCAATGATCAGATGGACGTCCCCAGAGCTTTGGCCGAGGCAGCAGTTAAAGTGGCTCAGGAGATAAGGGCCAGCGCTATTTTGGCTTTAACTGAAACGGGAAAGAACTGTGAAGTCTTTTCCAAGATGAAGCTCACCGACCAGAACGGCAGGCCGATAAAGCTCATCGTGGCCACGCCCAATCCTGAAGCCTACCGGCGGCTGAGCATGAGCGGCAACTTTCAGTGTCTGAAGCTCACCGCCAGACCCCATGACCGGGCCAGCCAGGCCCACCATGCCATCGCCTGTGGCCTCCAGGAGGGGGTGATCCATCCTGGGGAAAGGCTGGTCTGCCTGACGGGAGATGGTTTTGCGGACATGTCTGATTCCCTGATCTGCACCGAGGTGAATGAAGAGTTTTCCCTCGTCAACCTCTTGGAGTCAAATCCGATCCTCTCGGCCACGGTGGAACTTTCGATAGAGCTGGCCAAGGGAGGCCCCGATGGAAAACCAGTGGGCACCTCATTCGTGGTGGGGGACACCAAGGCGGTTCTGAGGCTCTCCCGTCAGCTGATGATCAACCCGTTTCGGGGCTACTCGGTGAACATCAAGGACAGGAGACAGTGGGACCTTTTGAAAAAATATGCCTTTTTTGACGGCGCCTTTATCATCGATGACCTCGGCGCCATAGTGGCCGCGCAGCGTTATCTTAACGCCAATGTCCCGGTTGAGGTCCCCCCGGGCCTGGGGACCAGACACCTGGCGGTCGCGGCAATCACGGCAGCCACCAGGGCCAAGGGGGTCACCGTTTCCGGGGAAAATGGCGTGGTGAGGATATTCGAGAAGGGGAAGATACTGGCGAAGATAGATCCCGGCAGCAGGATAATCGAGTCGCTTGGTTCCTCTACCTAAGGATTTTACCCCCGGCGGGACCACTATTTCTTGATGGTGATGTACTACCTGACGCTGGCCGAGGCCTTCGAGAGGCTGGAGAAAACCCCCTCCTACTTGGAGAAGAACTCCATCATCGCGGAGCTGCTCAGGCAGACTCCCCCTGAGGAGATCGAGAGGGTGGTGCTCCTGCTGCTGGGAAGGACCACCCCGGCTTATGTTTCTCAGGAAACCGGCGTGGGGCTGGCGCAGCTCAAAAAGGCCGTCGCCAACGCCTCGGGTTACTCGCTGAGCGAGGTTGAGAGGCTGATGAGGGAGATCGGAGACCTGGGTGAGGTGGCCAGGAAACTGATGGAGAAGAAGAAACAGGTCACGCTCTTCACGGAGCGGCTCACGGTGAAAAGGGTCTTTGAGGGAATCAGGAGGCTGCCGGAGATCACGGGCGAGGGCTCGGTTGACCGCAAGATAATCGCGATTTCGGAGCTCCTCACCAGCAGCCAGCCCCTGGAGGCGAAGTTTATCGTCAGGACGGTGCTGGGTGACCTGAGAATCGGGGTGGCCGAGGGGCGGCTGAGGGACGCGATAGCCGCCGCGTTTAAGGTGGACCCCGAGGAGGTCGAGCATGCCTACATGCTCACGACCGATTATTCACTGGTTGCCCGGGCCGCCGCGGAAGGGGGAGCCAAGGGGCTGCGCCAGCTGGGTGTCATGGTGGGGCATCCCGTTAGTCCGATGCTGGCCCAGCGAGCCGAGGACATCGCCGAGATTCTGGAGAGGATGAAGGGAAAGGCGGCCTTTGAGATAAAGCTGGATGGGATAAGGATACAGGCCCACAAGGATGGCGAAAAAATTTATCTCTTCACCAGAAGGATGGAGGACTACACCTCCATGTTCCCCGACCTGATCCCGCCGCTGCGGCAGGCCCTGAAACCCAGGCAGGTGATCGTCGACGGTGAGCTGGTGGCCCTGGACAAAAAAACCGGGAAGCCGATGCCCTTCCAGGAGGTCCTCAAGCGGCGCCGGAAGTACGGGGTTGAGGAATCGGCGGAGGCGATACCGGTGGAGTTCAACATCTTCGACGTCCTGCTGGTCGATGGCAAGGCCATGCTGGATGAACCCTACGTCAAGAGAAGGGAGACCCTGGAGAAAATAGTTGAGGAGGTCGAGGGCCGGGTCAAGCTGGTGGAACAGCGGGTTCTTTCCGATGCCGAGAAGATCAAGGAGTTCTCGGATTATGCGATAAAGATCGGTCACGAGGGGCTGGTCGCCAAGGAGCTGAACTCCACCTACCGGGCCGGCCGCCGCGAGTTCCTGTGGCTGAAGCTGAAGCCGGTGCTGGAGACCCTGGATCTGGTCGTGGTGGGGGGCCTCTACGGGAAGGGGAAGCGGGCGGGGGTCTTCGGCAGCTATGTGCTGGCGGCGCGGGATGCCGAAACCGGGAAGTTCAAGACGGTGACGAAGTGTGGGTCGGGGTACACGGATGAGGATCTGGTCGAGCTGACGAAGATGTTCAAGAAACTTCAGATCAGGGAGCCTCACGAGGATGTCGAGATCGAGATAGACTGTGACGCTTACTTCAAGCCCGAGGTGGTGTTTGAGACGGCCTATGAGGAGATCCAGGTCAGCCCGGCGGAGAAGCACACCAGCGGGATGGGGCTGAGATTCCCCCGCTTCATCAGGGTCAGGGAGGACAGGCGGCCCGAGGAGGCGACGACGGTTCAGGAGATCGAGGAGCTGTTTGAGCTCCAGGAGCGGAGAAAGGGGAAGAGGGCTTAGCCGCCGAAATGCCGCCGCTTTTGCCCCCGCCGTCAATTTTCATTTGATCTGGGCGAGCAGCAGTTCCTCAAATTTTTCCAGAAAAACGGGGACTTTATTTTCATCGATCTCGGCCCCGCAGGCCACCGCGTGACCGCCGCCCTCCCCGCCGCAGAACTCCGCCGCGGCCCTCATGGCCTTCGACAGGTCAAAGCCGCGGAGAAAGAGGAGCCGCGAGCATCGGGCCGAGATCTTTGCCGTGCCGTTTTCCCTGACCACGCCCGCGATCGGCCGGTAGGGGTCGCAGCGGGCGTTGCCCAGAGCCAGGCTGGCGATGCTCCCGACGAACATGTTTTTCACCACCCCCGTGGCATCGAAGTACTGGAGGTAACCCCGGGGACCCCTCTGGATGCCCCCTGAATCGATGAATTCCAAACCCCGGGCGATGCTGCGCCGGTGCTGCTGCAGCAGGTTGATCATGGCCCTGCAGTAGCCCCCGCGGTCCCCCTTGGCGACCTCAAAGCCGATGAGGGGCTGCTCGTGGCGGGCGGTGGAGTTCAGGCAGGTTGAGAATTCCCCGGCGTCCTGCAGCATGGGCCAGTCCCTCTCCTTGACCAGGGTGTAGGCCTCACCTATTATCAGCCCGGGTACAAACTTTACCAGCTCCTCCGGCACATGCAGGTAGGCGCGCGCGATCAGCTCCGAGGCCAGCCGCTGTTTCTCCCCTTCGTTGAGGTCGGCGAGACGGCGCCAGCCACCGCCATCCCTGAGGGGGATGTTGAGGTCCTTCAGCAGCCAGATGCAGCCGGCCTGGGAATTGCTCACCCCCGGGATGTAGGGGTCGGTGAAAAATTCCAGGGACTTGAAGATGGGTCTGGAGTAGCGACCGTAGAGCATCAGATCCTTGCTTTTTCGGATCACTCCCGCCTCCATGGCCTCTTTCAGAATTTCCTGATTGTAACCTAGGAACTTTCCCCAGGCGTTCTGGACGTCGCCGATGGCCCCGACCAGCGCCAGCGCGGAGAGATCCCTGCCGTTGCCGTCAAGTTCCCTCGCGATCAGGTAGGCCATCCCGGCCCCGCTGATCTCCTGCACTCCATCGAGGCCGTGGTGGTGGGCGTTCAGGTGCACCAGTTCCGGCCACCCCTCCGCCCGGACCGGCTCGTGATGGTCGGCGATTATCACGCTGTGGCCCCGGAATTTTTTCCCCAGATTTTCCAGCTGGGAACTGCCCAGGTCGGTGAAGATGGTCAGGTCTGACGGCTCGAGGTCTTCGACGACATCCTGGTAAAGCATGCGCACAAACCTGACGCTGTGCCGGATGCCCCGCCGGTCCAGCGCTTTGGAGAGGATAGCCGCCGCGGAGACCCCGTCGGAGTCCATGTGGGAAATTATCTCGATGGTATGGTTTCGATGTTTCTCGATCAGTTCCGCCGCCCTGCGCGCGATCTTCTGCATAAGGATACCTTTTTATCACAGATTCTTTTATATTAGGTATGGTGTAAATTTTGCGGCTGAGAAGTGGAGCGGGAAGGTTTCATCATGCTGGAAGAGGTTTATCCTTGCCCCCGCGGCGGCACCTTCTCAAAAACATTTCCCCGTTTCTCTTAACGGGCTGAAAAAGTGGTGAGAAGTTGAGGACCATAGAGCTTCGCGGCAACGAGGTGATCCTGATCGACCAGACGCAGCTGCCGCAGAGGCTGGTGAGGATCAGGTGCCGGAGCGCCGGGGAAGTGGCGGCAGCCATAGAGGGGATGAAGATCAGGGGTGCCCCGGCGCTGGCGGCGGCAGCGGCGATGGCACTGGCCGTTACCGCCCTCAGGAGCAGGGCAAGGACGAAGGAACGGTTGCTGCGGGAGCTCGAGAGCGCGGGCCGGAGGATAGGCCGGACCAGGCCAACCGCGGTCAACCTGTTTGTGGGGCTGGAAAGGGCGCTCAGCGCGGCGCGCGCGGCTCCCGATGTCGCAAGCGCCCGTGCGGCCGTGGTCCAGGAGGCGAAGAACATCGCGGAGGAGGATGTCAGGGTTAACCGCAGGATAGGTGAGAACGGGGCGGCGCTGCTGGACGTCGGCGATGTCGTCCTGACCCACTGCAATGCAGGTTCACTGGCAACGGTGGATTACGGGACAGCGCTGGGCGTGATTCGTGCGGCCCATCGCGCCGGCAAAAAAATCAAGGTCATCGCGACCGAGACGAGGCCCCTGCTGCAGGGGGCGAGGCTGACGGCTTGGGAGCTGAGGCGCGAAAAAATACCGGTCACGGTGGTCACCGATGGGATGGTGGGATACCTGATGGCGAAGGGAATGGTCGACAAGGTCGTTGTCGGTGCCGATAGAATTGCCGCCAACGGAGACGCCGCCAACAAGATCGGGACCTATTCCATAGCCGTGCTGGCCAAGGAGCATGGAGTTCCCTTTTACATCGCGGCACCACTGAGCACCTTTGACCCCAACTTGAAGACCGGGGCCGAAATCCCGATTGAGGAAAGGCGACCCGAGGAGGTCATTTTTTTCCGCGGTGTCCGGGTGGTGCCTAAGGGCGTGAGTGTCTTTAACCCCGCTTTTGACGTCACCCCCGCCCGCTACATCACCGCGTTCATCACTGAAAAGGGGGTCGTCAAGCCCGGGGAGCTTTCAAAACTGTTTAAAAGCTGACCGGCACGACTTTTTTCACACCCGGGACCTGCTTCTTCAGCTCATTCTCTATGCCGAAGGCCAAAGTCATGGTCGACATGGGGCAGCCAGCGCAGGCCCCGACCAGCCTGACTTTGACCACGCCGTCGTCGGTCACGTCGACGAGTTCAACGTCGCCGCCGTCGGCCTGTAAAGCCGGCCTGATCTTTTCTATTGCGGCTTCAACTTCCTTCCTCATTTGATCACACATAACAGTAGGCTCGCCATCGTTTAAGCCTGTTGAAATAACCTCAGGCCCCGAACTTGCGGCTCTTCCCCATCAGGTCAATGATGATCGGGATGAGGTCCTTCCCCCTGATCCTGCCCAGGCCCCCCCTTGCCGCCGCCCTTTCGCTGTAGGTTTTGACATCGTCGGTGCGCACGCCGGGGCCGGAGATGACCACCGGAACCGGGTCGGCAGTGTGATTTTTGACGCTGATGGGGGTGGTGTGGTCGGCGGTGACGACGATGAAATCAAAGGAATCGATGAACTGATTTATGATGGCATCCACTCTTTCGATGATTTCTATTTTGGCCTTGATGTTCCCATCGTGGCCCGCCTCGTCGGCCCCCTTGACGTGCAGCAGGATGAAGTCGTGGCTCTGGGCCTGCTCCAGCACCGCCTTGGCCTTGGCGTTGAGGTCGGTGTTGACGCTGCCGGTGGCCCCGGGGACGTCCACCACCGTCATTCCGGCCAGCTTGCAGACCCCTTTCACCAGCGCAGCGGCGGCCACGCAGCATCCTTTGATCCCGAACCTCTCCTGAAAAGGCACTAGGTGGGGGACAACGCCGCCGCCGCGGATGAGCAGGTAGTTGGCCGGCGGCAGGCCCTTTTTAACGCGCTCGATGTTTACCGGGTGCTTTTTCAGGACCTCGTGGGCCTTCTGGGAAAAATCGTTCAGGAGCTTGGCCGTTTTAGCGGCCCACCTCCGGCGCATCACGTATTTTCTGACACCGCCGGCGATGATGGGGTAAGACGGCAATTTTTGTTCCGGTTCCTGGAGGAGGGGTTCTATCTTCAGCGGCCTCTTGCCCTCCTCGTGGGGGTCGGAATCCGAGACCTCGTGGGAAATTCCCTTTCCCCGGAGCACGAGGGTGGCCCTGTGGCCGACGGTGCTTTTGAAGATGAATTCGGCACCCTTTAGTTTGATCTTTTGTACCGCTTCGGCGAGGGCCTCCGTGTCGTGAATCCTTCCCGCCCTTCTGTCGGTGACGATCATGTTTTTGTCCACGGTGGCGTAGTTGACCCTGAAGGCGATGTCGCCGGGCCTGAGCTCGATGCCGGCGCCGGCGGCCTCGAAGGGGCCACGCCCGGTGTAGGTTTCGTAGGGGTCATAACCAAGCAGGGCGAGGTGGGCCGTGTCGCTTCCGGGCGCCGTTCCCGGAGCGATGGTGTCCATTATCCCGCTGATGCCGCGCTTGGCCAGCCAGTCCATGTTGGGCTTTTTGGCGATCTCGAGCGGGGTCTTGTAGGCCAGAGCAGGGATGGTGCGGTCGGCCATCCCGTCGCAGATGATCATCAGCGTTTTCACTTCACCAACCAAAATACATACTAATCTGGTGGATAAAAAGGAGTATCGGGCCCGTGGCGCAGCCCGGATGGCGCGGCAAGTGGAAAGCACCCGCAGGGCTTCGGGCTTATGGGGGAAACCTGTAGGTCGTGGGTTCAAATCCCACCGGGCCCGCCAGTTCAAGGAATCCTTCTTATTTTTGAGGCGCGAGATAGCAATGGGCCGGTAGTCTAGCTCGGATAGGACGCGGGCCTCCGGAGCCTGCAGCACGGGTTCGAATCCCGTCCGGCCCGCTTAATTTTTTAAGCGAATCTGGTTTGTTGTATTAATCTTTAAAAATCTGCTACACAGGTTGGTATTCGGAAGGCTGGACCGATTAGGTGGGGTGAAAACCACTGAGGTGATCCAACATGCCGAAGAGGGTTAAGAAGGACTGGAAACTTACGATGACCAGCTCGTCAAGCGAGGTGAGGTGAAGCGGGGCGAAAAGGACGGCTCGATAAGCCGAACAGCACGTGTTCACCAAACAGCAAGTGTTCAACAGATTTCAGAGGATAACCGAAAAAGACGGCTCTTTTTCCGATTTTCTGGAATCGCTCAAACCCTGGACGATGAGAAGGCGGTCGAAATCCTGACGAAGAGGTTCAGGCTTCCTGGGGAGCCCGCCGCTAAATACTACCTTCACTCCGTTGGTCACTGGAAATAAATCCCGTGGGCTGGGTTTGTATTTTCGCGCGACCAATTGTTCGTGCACCTCTCTCAATCTTCAGGACCGACACGCGCGAGAGCCTCACGACCCTCGCGATTTCCTCCTGCGACACGCTCCCGGCGCTCGCCTCGTAGATGGCGGCCGAGATCATTTTCAGCGCGTCCCTTTCGGTGGGGGCCTTTGCGGTCCTCAGCTTCTCGACGATGCGCTGTACCGCAGTCTCGCTGATCCCCAGCTTGGCGGCAACGCTGTTTACGATGTAGGCCGGCGAGACCGGGGCCGACTTGAGCGGGAAATGCCTCGCCAGTTCGAGGTAGGCTTCCCTCAGCTTTTCCGGGCTGACGCCGCACTCAGCTGCAAACTCCTCCAAGTTCCTGCGGATTCCCTCGCCACGTGAATACAGGATATCCCAAGCATGGCCCGAACCCTTTTGAGTGCAGATACCGTCACGCCCGCCTTATTGACGGAGCTCGGACAAAGTTGTTGGTCTAAGCACGGAACTAGGAGCACAGTTGGTAAATTTGGCGTGAGGTCTTCGAAATGTTTATAAAGTAATACAGTATTACTTTACTTGTGATGCGATGAAGCTCGTATCCGTGACGAAGAAGGGGCAAGTTACAATCCCCGAAGAGGTCAGAAAAAAACTCGGCATTGAAACCGGGACAAAACTCATGGTTGAAAGTGTGGGCAAAGAGCTGGCTCTCCTGAAAAAAGTCGAGATAGTAGATTCTCTGG
>Ga0272449_1000319_pt1 | contig 58228 bp, 53 predicted proteins | sample YNPCB0241_FD_198679 | JGI IMG/M metagenome (GOLD analysis project Ga0272449, IMG submission 198679) | Hot spring sediment microbial communities from Yellowstone National Park, WY, United States - YNP-CB-024-1 | ecosystem: Environmental > Aquatic > Thermal springs > Hot (42-90C) > Sediment...
AACACATAGTTGAAATCAAAAAAAAGCATCCCATATTGTCATATGACGCTACATCAATAGACATGCTAGAAAACAACCCTGACATTTCAATGTTTGTCAAGAGGAACAAGCTAACAGACCAAATTGCACTTTTCGTAGTTAACAAAAACACAACCTCAAAAGTAAAGAGAATAATAGATTTCCCTAGTGTATTCGGTTATTACGATGCTATAGATGTAATAGATAACGTTGTAATGCCTAAGTACGCTGAAGTAACAGTACCGAGAGCAGGTATAAAAGTTTTCGTAAACAAAATACACTAATTATTCGGGCCAGTGGGACTTGAACCCACGACCTCACGCGCCCGAAGCGTGCGCGCTAGCCATCTGCGCTATGGCCCGTCCCATTACAAATATAATAAATGTTTAAATAATCTCTATACAATTTAGTTTGATCTTGTTGAGAAATTTAACAGGCTTAGCCTGCTCCAGGCTTAGCCTGTGACAAGCTACTATATGTTTCTCAATTTAAAACAAGAATTTGCTACTAAGCACGACGTGCTATGAAGCACTTAATTAAAAATGTGATAGTAAGAACATTTAAGTAATTCCTCCCCTCCCGCCTAATTATTGTAGAGAGACGAAGTCCCTCTACACTCTCTAGAATAATACACGAATTAAGAAAGTGCTAATAAGCACTAGTGCTACTAAGCACTCGTGCTACTAAGCACCCCACACCCTAATTGATGTAGAGAGGCAAAGCCTCTTTATACTTTACAATGTTTAATAAGGAATTGTCGTTAGGACCCTACGAAGTACCTTCAAGTATTTATAAGAAGGTGCTATTAAGCACCCCACTTACTTTTATTGCAAATATGCGTATCATCCTCTGATGTCTAGCATCTCCATGCTTAGAAGGTTTGTCAAAAAAATATCCTAGCAACACAGAATACAAGAAATTTAACAGTTTAGTGTTTTAAACACAAAGTGTTTTAAACACCAAGTGTTTTAAACACTAAGTGTTTTAAACACTAGTACTTAGTTCTTGCTAAATGTAAAGCCCTGTGTTTGATTATAAGCTGAAATAAAATCAAGGATACCATCAGAAACGAGTTCTGCAATTCGCTTTTGATAGGTCTCATCAACTAACAATTTAACAGATTCAGGATTTGATATATACCCAACTTCCAAAAGAACAGAAGGAACAGGTATGTACTTTATAACATAAAAAGGTCCTCCCTTTATCTTCAATCCTTCGTCAACACTTCTTAGTTGATTTGCCACTTTTTCCGATAAAATCCTACTCTCCTCCATAAGAGCAACACTTCTTATCTTACCTATTACCTTCTCAAGTTCCCCTGCTCTCTGAAGCTCTTTTTTATCAATAAACGCATTTTCAAATGCTAATGTCTCTCTAGCTTCACTATCAACTGCCTTGTCACTTATAAAGTAAACTTCTACTCCTCTTTTCGATTTCAAAGGTGAGGCATTCATGTGAATACTGATGAAAAGTCCATACCCTCCCGTACTCTTCAAAAGGCTATTAGCCAAATTAGCTCTCTCTTCAAGAGAGAGATAAATATCTCTATCCCTACTCATATAGATTTTCACATCCTTAGGAACTTTTTTTAGCAATTCATTATATATCACTTTAGCATATTTCAGTGTAAGTTCTTTCTCCTTGATACCATTATGCATCGCTCCAGGGTCCTTACCACCATGCCCCGCATCAATAATAACAAACCTTATCGGTACAAAATTACTATTACCTGAAACTGAATTTGAAGTTAAAGTTACCTGGGAATATGAAATATCAGTATTCTTAGTTCCACTTATGGGAATGAATTTGTTCTCATTAGTATCAGTAACATTAGTAGTACTCAAAACTTTGGGTTTATCAGTAGAATAATTACTTAAAATACAAGGAATTTCAAGAACAGAAACTATGTAATCAACTTGTGAAATAGAAAGATAATAGTTGAAATTCGACTTAATTAAGGGAGAAGGAAGAATAAAGTTAGAATTTATAATCCCAACACCTCTATTTTCAAAAAACTCTATAGTATTTGTGCTAAATCTCAACGAAATTAATGATTTATAAGGGTCATAACTAATCTCAGCACCAATAAACTTGGAAAAAGAAATTAAATCAATAAGATTATTTGTAAGACTAATCACAAGCGAACTACCTAAAAGCGGAAAAACCAAAATGATAAAAACCAAAACTAAAAGTTTCCTATACATAACTAAATTATAAACTACTAAGTAAGGCAATATAAAATTTCCCGGAACAAGGGAGGCTATTGCCTCCCCTAAAACCTTAAATGTGCTTAATAGCGCTGTGCCATAGGTACTTTTGCTCGAATAATCTCTAGCTAAGCCAAAAGGTATATAATTCTAACCAAAATGTAATAAATGAGTTCCAAAATTAGGAATAACCAAAGAACAGACAAATCCAAAAAACCAATTCTAGAAGGTATGTGACGACTTATGAAGTCTAAAATGGGGTCAGTAATGTACGAAATTGCTTGAAAAACTTTAGATGAGTAAATGTTAGGGTTAAACATACCAATCCATGAAAATATAACTCTTATGAATAGGATAAACTCATAGACCCTTACAAGATTTGCAAAAACCAATAGAATAGTACCAAAGGTTGACATTCCTTCCATAGAACTCTAATTATCAAGAAATATTAATACTTAAATCAATAAAAAAAATTCTGCTGAAAAAATCTCATGCCATGTAGCACTCTCAGTAGGGAAGGGCTATATACAATCATAGAATAAAAAGGGGCGAAGCCCCTTTATACAGATTTATGCAACTCCACAAAGTTTCTTATACTTTTCGTAGTTACTGATAACATCCTGCTTAAACCTTTCAAGAAGTTCAGGATTCTTAAGCAATCTAGCAAATCTCTTTTGGGATGCTAAAAATTCTTCTATTGGCTTAAGTTGTTTTGGATTTGCTGAACTCCACTTGTATACGCCATTTTCGTACTCGACTAACGGCCAATAACCTGTTTCAACCGCAGCCTTCGCTAAAGATACGGCATCACCAACCGGCATATTCCAACCAGGGATACAAGGTGTCAAAGAAAGTATAAATGTAGGTCCTTCTACAGTTAACGCCTTTTGGATTTTTGTTATGAGGTCATTCCAGTGATATATGCTAACGGTTGCTGCGTATGGTATACCATGAGCAACAGCAATTGCAAACAAATCTTTCCTCGGCTGCGTTTTTCCGGGAATTCTTTTACCAAACGGTGCAGTGGTAGTATCAGCATACAGAGGTGTAGCACTACTTCTCTGATAACCTGTATTCATGTAAGCTTCGTTATCGTAAGCAATATAAAGTATATTGTGTCCTCTCTCTAGAGCACCCGACAAACTCTGTAAACCTATATCGAAGCTAGCACCATCACCACCAATGGCAACGAATTTTACCTTTCTGTCATCTTTTATCTTTCCTTTAGCCTTAAGAGCATAATAAGCTCTTTCCACACCTGATATTGCAGCAGGAGCATTCTCAAATGCCACATGTAACCAAGGGTATTTCCAAGCACTCTCGGGATACACACTACTAGTAACTTCCAAACATCCTGTAGCATTAGCTATAACAACATCAACACCAGCAGTCTTCGAAGCAATAAATAGCTCTCTAACGAAAACAGCAACACCACAGCCAGCACACATTCTGTGCCCTTTAACATAAGCAGCTTCCATTCCAGCAATTTGCTTTAAATTAATAGCCATAAACTACCTCCCTAAAAGATTAGGATTTAATCCTACATAAACAATTTGGCCAGAGATACCTTCTTTCAAAGAATATTCTGCATGCTCGTACATCTCGTAAGCATCATCATCAGTGAAATCCCTACCACCTAAACCATAGATGTAATCATTAACCAAAACATTTCTTTTATTAGCAAAAAGTCCTGAAGTTATGTCTTGATAAAGTGGTGAACCAGTAGTACCTACACTAAGAGCTCTATCCATGACAGCAATGAATTTAGCCGAAGGTATCAGCTCTAAGAACTTTTCGACTACAAAAGGTCTATAGACCCTGACCTTGATAACACCTACCTTCTTCCCTTTCTCTCTCAATTTGTCAACTACATACCTTATAGTTCCAGCAGTAGAGTTCATAACAACAAAAACTATCTCCGCATCTTCCGTTTTGTACGCCTCAAAGAAATCCATCTTTACACCTGTTTCTTTATAAAACTCTTCAAAAACTTTTTCTATTACGCCTACTGACCTATCCATAGCTTTTTTCATGTCAACTCTAAATTCAAAGTAATGAGAAGGCATTGCCCACTCACCGGCAGATATAGGATTATCAAAGTCAAGAATGTTATAAGGTGCTTTATATTCACCTACGAAATTCTTCACAAAAGAGTCCTCAAACACATCTACAGCCTCAACGCAGTGGCTTGTGATAAATCCATCCTGGTTGACCGCAACAGGCAAAAATACATCTGGATGCTCACCTATTCTAAAAGCAACAATATTGTTATGATAAACCTCTTGTGGATTCTCTGAAAATAGCATTATCCATCCCAAATCTCTGATAGCCATAGCGTCAGAGTGGTCACAATGGATGTTAAGAGGAGCCGAAATAGCTCTATTCACAATGTTCATAACAATTGGTAATCTCATCGAAGAAGCAATAGCTACTATCTCCCACATCAAAGCTAATCCTTGAGAAGATGTCGCAGTCATAGCTCTAGCGCCAGACATTGCTGCTCCAACAACTGCACTTAAAGCACTATGCTCAGACTCAACCTGTATCATTTCAGTATTAACAATCCCATCAGCTACAAATTGAGCGAATTCCTGAACTATTGGTGTCTGAGGAGTAATAGGATAAGCAGCAACTACATCAGGCTCAACCTGCCTCATAACCTCAGCAGCAGCCTGAGCACCTGTCAAAGCTTTCCTAACAACAGATACTTTTGATACTACACCATCACTCATAAATACCTCCTTAAACCTCTGGTACCATACTTATAGCTTTTGTCGGACAAACATTTGAACATAAAGAACAACCTTTACAATAATCATAATCAAATCCTAACATCTGCCCATCCTTAACAACTATGCTATCATCTGGACAATTTAACCAACATATCATACAATTCACGCATTTTTCCTTATTTAAAACTGGTCTAAACGACCTCCAACCACCTGTCTTGTTTTCAAGAGAAGTACCACCTTTAGCATAGCCACCCGGATTTATAGAAAAAGATACTATCTCCTTGTCTACCTTCAACATATCTACCCTCCTATAATTTCATTCATTCCCTTATCAAATGCTAACAAGTTTTTATTGACTCCTTCCTCACCTAACTTCTTAATAAACTTCTTCTTTATACTCTCTTTAACCTTCTCGGGATCTATTATACCAACTATCTTAACCATAGCTCCCAAAAGAGGAATATTAGCAAAATTTTTACCAAAAAGGTCAAGAGCTATTTTCGTAGCGTTCACAGTGTAAACCTTCACATTACTAGGAATATTATACTTCTTCCTAACAGTATCCGGTGAATCAGAAGTATTAACAATAATACAAGAATCCTCTTTAATACCTTCCAAAACATTTTCAGCATGGAACAAACTCTCATCCATAACAACAACTACATCAGGCTTCGTTATCTGATAATGAACAGATATTTTATCTCTAGAAATCCTACTATACGCCTTCATTGGTGCTCCCGTTCTCTCAGCACCAAACTCCGGGAATGACTGAGCATACATGCCTATGTCTATAGCAGCCTCTGCAAGAAGCTGAGCTGCTGTCTTGGCACCTTGACCAGCCCTACCGTGTATCCTTATATCATAAAACTCTTTCACCCCAACCATAATACCCCCTGATTTCAAATTATAACAATTTTAACATTAACTAATCAAAAACTATGAAAATAGAATAAATACTACTTAAATTGTATAATTTTTGCTTTGAAGAAAACCTGAATTCCTCTCAAATTCACTAAGCTAAACAACAATTCAAACTTCTTACCTCTTCTTTTTACTGCTACAACACTTATTCCTTCAAACACTTTAGAGCACACGAATAAAAATGCACTATGAGCACAATGCACTTCAAAGCACAACACACTACTAAGTACTAAATAATGACTCTTTCTTTACTTCTTAGAACGCCTGAAGTAATATTAAAAATGCTATCAACTTTAAAACTCTAAGGGAGGCTATCGCCTCCCCTAACTCTATAAGTATCATCAAAAATCGAGTTTTACTAGCAAAAAGTGGTATAAACACAGTGTGTTATAAACACACCGTGTTATAAACACATTGTGTTATAAACACTCTGTGTTATAAACACAACGTGTTACAAACACTTTGTGTTATAAACACTCAAACTAGAAAGTAAAGACTAAGAATTCAAATAACTTGACAGTGAAGTAAAAGCCAACCTTTATGATAATTGCTAATGCTACTCCACCCACGATAATGTAGAGAGGCATAAGTACCGAACTTTTCCTCATTCTCCACATCCAACCAAAAGTTATACTGAATAGCATGAAAATAAAACCTATTGTAGGCATAAATATTTTCTCATAAAGAACAAGGTTTATAGGTGATGGTTTTATTTCAAAAACAGTAAATGAGTCCCTAACTACTGGGAACTCCCAAATACTCATGAAATTTTCTTTCGAAATGTAAAACAGAAGAACTTTCTCAAGGTCACCGTCAAGTTTGTAACTCTTCTTACCTAAAATTAGTTCTCTAGTCCCCAGTATGTACGAAGCAATAGCAAAAAATTCTTTTCTTGAAAAGCTACTCTTATCCACAAGATAAACATTTCTTAAAATTATGTTTTTAGACTTACTGTCATACTGAGCTTTACCTATCATAAGGTAATTTCTCTTATCAAATCCTACAATGATATCTTTCACTCCTTCAGTATAAAATCTCTGTTTTACCAATGTAGGCATTACCAATTCTTGTAGGGCAACAATAGCAAGCAGAACAAATATTGTTAGCAAGACCGAAGGCACAAATAATCCTGCCGGTGAACTTGAAGAAAGCGAAGACAGCCTATTATCTGGGAGCATGAAAGTATAAACAACAAATACAGCAACACTGCCTGCTACCGGAAGCTCTAAAACGATTATCCTCAACAAATTAAAAATCCTATTTTTCTCATCACTCAACGAGTTAGTTACTAAACCAGTGAATATAACAAGAACGACAAGAGCTATTAAGAAGGAAATGATTATTCTAATACTAACATAGCTTTGAGGTTTCATACGCCTACTTTCCCCTTAAGAATAGAGTTTACTTTGCTCGCAGCGATAATAATAAGTACACTCAAGAAGAAAGCCATTATACCAGATATCACCTCATTAACTCCCTTGAGCAACGAATTTGAAGCCATAAACTCAAATATGCTCCCAAAGAAACCTACTAACGTTACCCCTAATACAGCCCAAAGAAGAGAAAGTAATATTACCTTCGTTTTTGATTCATCTTTGAAAATCCAAGCTAAATATACTATAACTAGCGATAAAGCCTGCGAATAAAGCATAAGGTTAATAAATCCTAAAATATTCATTTTCCTTATGTAATCCAATATTGAGAATTGCGAAGATATCTTCAAAGAAGCTCTAAAGAGCTTCTCATAAGGCAATCCATAACTACTCGGAACAATCTTTTCATAAGGTATCACAAATATTACTTTATTGTCAGATTTTAGCTTAATACCCTCGTCAACAACAGAAATTTTTGTAGTATAAAGCTGAACACTTTGGTTTTTTACTGTCGCTATTCTAACCCCACCTTTATACACATTAATAGGTATTATTGCTTGACCCTCAACTACATGAATTTTATTTGGTACAAAAATCATACTAGGGTTTGCCTGAGAAGTTGAGAATTTTCTTACAGAGTCTCTAACTAACTTGTCTACTGTAGGTTTGAAAATAAGAGATACAAAAAATATTATATACACAACTAAGCCCAAAACCACTGAAAACTTTATAACATCACCAGAAAGCTTATACCTAAACAAACTATACCCAGTCACAAAGAGAGAGAAAATAACTATAAAAGGCACAACATTTAACATATTATTCAGTCCATATATCACAACTACATCCCAAAAAGTCGGTTTTTCCAAGATGTAAGTCGCTTTTATTACATCGTTTATTCCATAGAAAAATGAAAAACAAAGAAAAACTAAGAAAAACCACAGAAAAGTGAGTATGAATTTCACAGAATTCGAAAGATAATCAAGAATCTCCCTAGGAGATATATTCAATTCCAACTTCACCATACAGGTATAATTATCGTTAACTAAACAATCAAAAATAAAGTAATATTGTAAAAAATTCAAGAGCCTACGGCTCTTTTTTATAGAGTTTTCACTTTTCAACACTCCTCTACCGAAACGTGAAAATAAAAGAAGTGCAATCTAGCACACATCAACTTCGTTTTATTGTTGGGAACGATGTTTCCGACACCTTCTACTTATCAAAAAGGCTATTAAGCAAATGAGCTTTAAGGTACTCAGAACACTCAATTAAAGAGGTGCTTTAAGCACAGGTATTTAGAAAATATAATTTTTCGGGAGGCGGAGCCTCCCGGTAGAAAATCAATATCTATGAACACTTTGTATAGCCACAACTCTTACATACAAAGCATCCATTTTCATTAACTAATGCCTTCTCACCACAGCTAGGACACTTCTCCATTTTGGCATTTTCAACTTTTAATTTAACAGTCTGAACTTGATTTTCACTCGATTTATCAGCAAGCGAAATTGTTCCATTGCCGTTATTAGTACCGTGGGCTTGATCAACAGAATCAGTAATATCATCTCTTTCCTGCTTTTTGTGGGTTGTTTTTTCTGAAACTTTGATATCTTCTTTGTACTGCCCTTTGTATATTATCATAAGTGCCTTAGAAACAGCATCAGGTATGGAATGTAATGCTATTCCCTGGTCCCAAAAAGTCTCACTTCCTTTTATCCCTTCTAACTGCTCTATAACAGTCTCTATATCTCCACCACTTTGGAGATATATACTTATCAGCCTACCAATTGCCTCAGCATCTGCCTTCTCATCACCACCACTCTTACCTATGTTTATAAAAACTTCTTTTATCTGATTACTCTCATCTTTGTTCACTGTAACATAAAGGCTTCCTTGAGGCAACCTAAACTTTACAGTCTCACCAACCATTATTCTAGGTCTCTTAAATGAAGGTTTAGCCTCCTCTTTCTTCTCACTAGCCTTTTGCTCAGTTATCAAAACTCCTTCCCTACTGCCTTCCCTGTAAACTGTTATACCTTTACACTTCAGTTTCCAGCTATAGAAGTATATATCACTTATTGTTTTCTCAGTTGTATCGCTCGGTAAGTTAACTGTACTACTAATACTATGGTCTATATGCTTCTGTATTGTTGCCTGCATTTTAACCCTGAAATAAGGGTCAATCTCATGAGCCGTAACAAAGAAGTCAGGTAACTCCTCCTCACTCTTGATTCCGTACTTCTCCATATACCTCTTAACAAGAGGATGATAAACCTTAAAGAACTCCTTACTTAAGCTTTCACTTCTTCTAACATACGATAGAGCAAACACAGGTTCTATACCACTAGTCACTCCTGCCAAAAGTGCACCACTACCAACAGGAGGAACCGTAAGCAACGCTACATTTCTAAGCCCATACTCTTTTATCCTCTCTTGAACCTCTTTATCTAACTTCTTTATGAATGGGCTTTTTAAGTGTTTCTTTGGATCAAATGCTGGAAACTTACCTTTTTCTATAGCTAAGTTAACACTTTCATCATATGCAATGTTCTTTATCCTATCAAAAAGCTCATCAACAAAATCTATAGCCTCATCAGAATCGTATTTTATCTGCATCTTTATAAGCATATCGCCAAGCCCAGTAAATCCAACTCCAATCCTTCTAGATCTCATTGATGCTTCACTTTGTTCCTTCAAAGGATGTCTATCCCTGTTATAATCCAAGACATTATCCAAAAACCTTACAGTATACCTTACTGCCTTTTCTAAGTTTTCCCAGTCCACCTCTGCATTATTCGTAAACTCATTCAAAACAAACCTCTCAAGGTTTATATTCCCAAGACAGCAATCACCATAAGGCTCAAGAGGTATTTCACTACAAGGATTAGTAGTAAGAACATACATATCATCATATTCACTAGTTGAGTTCTTCTTCATCGTTGAGATAAATATCACGCCAGGCTCAGCTGAAGCCCAAGCATTGTGTATTATCTTATTCCATATATCCTTAGCCTTGACTACCTTGTAAACTCTTCTCTTCCTTATTTCATTTTTGTTAGTAACATAGAAGTAAACTTTAGGTGTAGGTGTATGAAGCCACATGTCATAGAAACTTCTCTTTGCTAAATCTATAGCAACAAAATCTTCTCTACCTTGCAACTTAGAAAGAACCTCATTAATATCACTTGTACCGAACTCCTTAATAAGGTCACTTTCTCTCATTATATCAGGATACCAAAGTTCCCAATCATCATCGTTCAATACAGCATTCATGAACTCATCAGTTATTTGAACTGAAATATTAGCATATCTAACCTTCATTCTAAGTGGGTCATTCTTTATTGTAATGAATTCTTCAACATCAGGATGTTGGCAATTAATGGTTATCATTAGTGCTCCTCTCCTACCGCTTTGCCCTATTGTACCAGTAGTCAAGGAGTATAGGTCCATGAAAGAGACAGCACCTGTTGAGGTGTAGGCTGCGTTATTGACTGGCGAACCTTTAGGCCTCAATACCGAGATGTCTATACCAACACCACCACCAAAGGAATATGTTCTAGCCATTTCCTTCATAGTTTCATATATATCTTCTATGCTATCCCCTTTTATAGGCAGGACATAACAATTAAGCAAGGTTGCCTTTCTTTGCTCCTGCCCAGCTCCAAACATTATTCTACCACCGGGAACCATCCTAAAGTCCTCTAAAAGCCAATAAAACTTCTCATACCACTCCTGCCTTTTCTCCTCCGTTTGCTCAACACTAGATATAGCCCTTGCTACTCTTCTCCACATCTCAGGTGGAGTTCTTTCTATAATATTTCCATTATAGTCCCTTAAAGCGTACTTCTCTAGAAAAACTCTAGCTCTAAGCTCATCATTTTCAAACCATTCCAAAGTTTCCTTTGGTAACTCAAGAAGTTTACTCATATACACCCCCTAACTTACATTTTGTAATTATTAAATCATTTTTCAAAAAAAATCAAGAACAAAAAAATCCGGGTAGAATCCGAGACATTACCTAATCAGCCTCTCAATTTGAAATAGCAATTAGCTTCAGGTCAACCAATCTACCCTCAACAGAAACATTTGTAAACTTACCAATTCCAACACCTTTTAAGAAGAATCTGTCAATCAATGTCAAATCTGAAACCCTTTTCACTTTTACCCAGCTATTCCCGTAAACATATCCACTGGTAAAATTCGTAAGAAAAATGTTTTTTATCTCTCCACCATAATATATATTAACATTACCGCTTAAATCTCCTCTAGATAAACTCCAAACAAAAGATGATACATCAAAAACCTTTCGTGTGCCATCGTTTGTAAAAGATAATTCATTAGTTAATTCACCGTGATAAAAGCTTATATGTGAGAAATTCAAACTCCCAGATTTATCAAATGATGAAATTTGAAATGAATGAATATCCAGATAAGGCGGAACACCCCTTAGAGATTTCGTCACTACTTCAGACTTAATAATACCTTCTTTAATCATCTCGTAATCATATTTAATCAAAGCCTGATACCTATATTTTGAATCCACTATGAAGTCATAAGTTACCAGCAGTATATAATTTTCTGCAAAAGCAAAAGAAGAAACCAAAAACAAAAGAAGTAAAAGTAATTTCCTTAGCATGCTAATATTTTCGTATTATGTAGAGAAATTTGAAGTTCTAGAATCTCTCAAAGAACAAGGTCAGTGAGGAATAAGTCGCTTTGTCAGTTGAGTAGATTCTAAAAATTGTTTCTATATCCCTTGATTTCATATCATCAGTAAAGAACTTAATAAAATAAAGTCCTAACCCTGCCCCAAGCTTGTCTTCTTCAAAAGATTCCTCTGAAAAGCCATCAACTATAGTAGTTATATCAGCTGTAGCTTTCTCCCTAAGTAACCTAGCTTGTTCAGGAGTCAATAGTGTATTGTTTGAAACCTCAACTTTGAATATCTCCTTTGAAAACTTCCACGAAATGGTTACCCACTTGTCTCGTATAACACAAAGATGAGCTATTTCTTTTCTGTGTTTTGTAACAAATTCAACTTGACTCAAAGGAGCATCTAATTTCTCAGATTCAATAACATTGGTAAAGTTAGCCTTCTCAGCATTATCAACAAGCTCCATTATAACATTATTAATATGCACAATATCGGTTTTACCTATAAAATCAAGAATTTTATTCGTTATGTACTCTATCAAAACTCTTTGGTCGTGTGGAGCATACAATTTAAGACTTATACCCTTTGTATAAATCAAAAGCTTTTCTAAGTCTAACAGAGTCTTTAATGCCTTTTCAGATAAATTTATATAAAGATTCGGCAAATTCGAAGGGTCATACTGCCCCCTCTTATCAGGGGGCAGTATATTGTTAAATTTTATAAAACCTAGCTTATTGAGAACAATGCTCAGCGTGTCCTTAGGTGTACAAAGTTTCAGCGCTCTAATCAAATCCTCTTCACTAACCCTACTCAACTCCATTAGGTTATCATAAATGAAATAAGCTCCAACATCAACAATTTTAGAACTTAACTTCAATACCTCCCCAAATCCACCTTCTAGGCATCTTCACCTTGTTTATATCCTCATACTCAACATCCCCCAAGTTCTCACCTTCAACAAATAGCTTAACACCTGAAAGCAATTCATAGGAAACTTTAGCATTTATCAAAGTGTATGTCGTGTATGGTAGCAAATTACCATTAGCATCCTTCCCTTCAAATCTATTCCTAAAGCTTACAAGAGTATAAATACCAAAACCGTATAGGTTTTGATAAATAACTAAATTAGCTTGATGCTCTAGATACTTATCATACCTGAATGTGTAATTACCAGGTACCCCAGAATCAAACTTCGAGTATGAATAGAATACCTTAAGTAAGCCACCCTCAAGCAAATTATGACTAAAATTCAATCCAACTTCAACACCACCACCACTAATCCACCTTATATTTTGTGCCTCAAACCTTAATCCAGGAATAGATTTATCATCAGCAAAATCTATAACATTCAAAGCATCTCTCCAGTACCCAGAAACAAACAAATAAGAACTCTGTTCTTCATTAAGGAAGTAAAATAGATTTAGCTCATAATTCCATCCTTCTTCGGGCTTTAGGTTAGTGTTACCGAATGCTATGCCATCATAATAGTAAAGTTCAATATATGTAGGTACTCTAAAGAACCTTGAAGCACTACCTGAGACTTTGATAGAGTCTATTATGTAATAGTATCCCTTCAAGGAAGGTGATGGAACAACACCATAAACTCTATCACCCAAGTACCAAATATCATTTCTTAGCCCAATAGAAAGAGAAGACTTGTCAATAGGTGAAAAGCCATATTCAAATACAACTCCAAAAGGTACATCGTACCTGTTACCAAGTAAATTTGTCTCACCGTTTGTCGTATAAGCTTTACTGTCAATAACGTTACCTCTCCCCTCAACTCTCACAAACAACGAACCATAGTCACCAAAATCAAACGTGTTCTCAACACTCAAAACAGATTGATACTTAACATGATTGTTCGTCTGAGTAGTAGGAGATGAAATATTGACAATATAGTTATCTATAGCACTCTTTGCAAGTAGGTTAACCTTGAATTTGCCAAAACCAAAACTAGCAATCCCTAATGTACCTACTTCACTTTCCCTAGCTTCAGTACCATAAAATAAGCTAGCACCATACTTCTTTTCAATATGTCCAACAAATAAAACAAATTCTCCACCAAACAACTTCGAGACAAAAGTCGTATTCAAAATCCACTGATCAAAATCAGTGTTAAACTTCCACCCATCGCTTCTTTTCTTATCAAACGAAAGCCTAAAACCAAATACACCAAACCCCTTAGAAACCGAAAAAGTGCTTCCAAAAAGCCCATAACCACCAACATAACTCCTTATATTAACACCTTCAATAATCTCTTTCGATATGTCAAAATTAATAACCCCTCCAATAGCATCACTACCATAAATAGTCGAATTACCTGACTTCTGAATAGAAACAGAATCAATATCATAAACAGTAAAAGGCAAAGACAAATTCAAATGCCCCGTCTGAATATCATTGAAAGAAACACCGCCCAAAGCGAAAGAAACCTGACTAAACCTACTACCCCTAATACTGACATCACTCTGAATATCAAAAGGAGCTCTATTTTGTAAATAAATACCACTAGCCTCAAGCAAAGACCTAAAAGACACATAATTATTGACATTCGTTAGCACCTCAACCACCGAGTACCCTTCACTAACTCTAGTATCAACAACATACTCCTCTAACTCAGTCCCAAAAGTAAAAGCATTCGCGACTAAAACCAAAAATAAACTTGCTAATAACCTTCTCATACCTCCCTCCTTCAACAAAAAGAATATTAGTAAACTTTCTTGTTTTTCAAGTTTACTAATGTAAAGCATCAGTGCTTCATAGCACTGTGCTTCACAGCACTAGTGCTTCATAGCACTTTTTTATCAACCATTGGGAATTGCAGAGAGCCGGAAACCTCTCCACATCAAACATGAAAAGATTCTTATAGTAACTCTTAATAGTACTTCTTAAAACATTTAGAAAGTGTAGAGAGGCGAAACATTTATATTAAAAGGGTTGTGCTTAGTAGCACTACGTGCTTCATAGCACTATGTGCTTCGTAGCACTTTGTGCTTAGTAGCACTTCGTGCTTCGTAGCAGTCTCTTGTTGTTTTGGATAGTGAAAAGGGGCAAAGCCTCTTTTCAAATAATTAGGACGGGCAGAGTTCTTATTAGCACCTAGTGCTTATTAGCGCCTACTTAATTAACTCGTGCTCCATAGCACTCATCAATGGGAAAGACTCATAGAACTCATTTGTAAGAATTACTTAATATAATTGCCATTAAGCAATTTCGCATTCTCTACCTGTTGCTTTCCCTTAGCTTTTCACTTACTATCTTAGCAGTGACATTATCGACTTTTTCAACTACTTCGGGATTTGGCTTCAAAGTATAGGATATTTGGTAGGAATTTATTGCAGATTCGTATTGAGAAACTCTTTCGTAGACATCCCCTACTTTCTCGTACTTTGAAGCCATTTCATTGATTTGTCTAGCATTTTCAGTATTAGAGGGGGTATTTACATCTCTTTCTACTTCCCTTCTTTGTTCTCTAACCTGATTTTGAGTGTTTCTTTCGTTTCTTGATTCTGGAACAACATTAGAGACAATATTGATATTTCTTATGTCTACAAAATTAACCCTCTCCATAACACTACAATTATTATTATACAAATAAAATTCATCTCTTTCAATAAGATTTGATTGTATAACTCTCTCCTATTAAGAGTATTAAGAGTGCTTAAAGCACGTAGTGCTTAAAGCACAGCGTGCTTAAAGCACAGTGTACTTAAAAACTTGTTCCTAATAACACTTTTTACTAAACACTGGTGAGTGAAGAGAGGATTTGTACCTCTAAAATAATTAGGATGGGTAATGGTGCTTATAGCATCCTTAATTGAGTGCTTAATAGCACTTCCTCAATTATTTTATAAAACGTGGAGAGGTGAAACCTCTCTATATTAAATTTGAATCTAAAAAAACACTCTTTTATATTTGCTTCAAGGAGGAGTGTATGCATAGGAAGATTATGTTTTTCCTTCTATTCTTAACTGTTTCTCTAAGTTTTGCTTTTGGTCAAGAACAAGGAGTAGAGAAGTTAAAAGTTAGTGACAAAGACTCGAAGTGGTGGAACGAGGTTTTCACCATAAAGAATCCACCTGATTGGGCTAATGGAATAGGATATGAGATATTCGTAAGAAGTTTTTATGACTCAAATGGTGATGGTATCGGTGACTTTAACGGAATAACCGAAAAGCTAGATTATTTAAAATCTCTAGGGGTAACACATATTTGGCTAATGCCTATTCACCCTTCTAAGAACTATCATGGATACGATGTAATTGACTACTACGCTGTCAACCCACAGTATGGAACGATGGAAGACTTTGAAAACTTAGTTAAGGAAGCTCACAAAAGGGGAATAAAAGTTTTGATAGACTTCGTTTACAACCACACTTCAAAAGATCACCCTTGGTTCATAGATTCGGCAACTAATGAAAACTCAAAGTACAAAGATTGGTATGTATGGACAAACGTTGATCCTGGCGACTGGCCAAATCCCACTGGCCAATCAAAACAAAGGGTTTGGAATAAGTTTGACTTCATTAAGGGAGCATACAGAGAAGGATGGTATTTCTACTCAGCATTTAACTTTACCATACCAGACTTGAATTTAGAAAATCCTGAAGTCATAAAGGAGCTAAAAAACATAGCCAAGTTCTGGATTGACAAGGGAGTCGATGGATTCAGGATAGATGCAGCAAGATTTGCAATAGCTAAAGGTCCAGATGCACAAGCAGACACACCCGAAACAATAGCTTTCTGGAAGGACTTCATGGGATACCTCAAAAAAATAAAACCAGATATATATGTCGTTGCTGAGATATTCGCAGGACCTGACATAGTACAAAAATACTATCAAGGTGGTACTACATTTACCCATGGATTTAATTTTGAGTTCTCAACATCTTTCGTTATACCTCTATTAGTGGCATCAAAGGCAAAAGTTCCAAGTGCAAAAATGCTAAGCTGGTACAACAGTAAAGCATTTCCTATAACCTTCTTAGCGCCTTTCCTCTCAAACCATGATGTAGGAAGATTCGCAACTAAAATAAGAAGTGAAGATTCACATAAGATAGCACTAACTCTACTATTAACAACTCCTGGTGGATTACCATTCCTTTACTACGGAGATGAAATAGGCTTACCAGAAGATTCAAAAGTCCTCATAGGTGATGGAGGCATGAGAAGCATAATGATGTGGACAGATGAACCATTCGGTGGATTCACCAAAGGAACTAGAATATGGCACGCAAGATTTGATACTAACCTTGTAAACATCTCTGTCAAAGTCCAAGAAAACAATCCTAACTCAATACTAAACTACTACAGAAAATTAGTAGAGGTAAGAAGCTCCTCGAAAGCTTTATCACAAGTAGCGGATTTCAAAGTGCTTGAAACTTCCGACCCAATACTAGCATACGCTAGGAAATACGAAGATGAGTACGCAATAATAATTTGCAATCTATCCAAAAGAGACCCCAAAGATGTTACTATAGACTTAGGAGAAGTCCTAAAAGATGTAAAATACGATAAAGGCACTTCCTCCCTAATTGATACAGATGTTAACGCAATAGGTCAAAAACTAGCATCAACAGGACAAGCAGAGATAACCCTAAAACCAAAAGAGATAATAACCCTAACATTCAAATCAAACAAACCTGTTAAAACAGAACCAAGCAAGAAATAATTAAAGAAAAAACTCTACAGTAAGAATTTTCAACTATCTTAAATATTTAGTAAGTAAAAGCGCTTAAAGAACAAAATTTATATTTTATAAATACAATAACAGGGACGTAAAGTCCCTGTGATAAAAACATTAGCAATGAAAACTACAAAGAAGAGAGTAGTTTCTTAAGAATCCTCATCTCATCTTCATCGGCTATAGGCTCAGAATCATTAGACGGCAAGCTAAGACCTTTTTCTACAATTTCCTTTGCTTTCTTTTTATCACCAATATCTATAAGGAATTCAGCGTAAAACCTATAAGACATCCTATTATTATACTTTATAGCTTCCTCAAAATCTTTCTTAGCTTTATTTTTATCGCCTACACTTACAGGCCACCCCGGAGCTTTGTAGTAAACTCTACCTCTAACAGCGTAAGCAGCACCATCTCTAAACTTAGGGTCTAAACTTATAACTTTAGTCATCTCATCAACTATGGGACCAGCTAGAAAGAGGCTATTCATTATACCAGTAGCTTCAGCCCACGAACCATAAGCAACTCCTAAATAATAATGCCCCTCAACTCCCCCAGGATTAACCTTAGTAGCAAACAGAGCGGCATCCTTTGCCTCTTCAAATATCTTTTTCTTCTCCTCTACCACTTTAACAAAATAATTTCCGAAAAACCTGGCAACAGCAGAAAACTTCCAAGCAGAATCGTAATCTTTCTTTGAAAGATATTCTGACTTGTAATAATCATAAGCCCTTTTAGTTTCATCATAATTCGTAAGAGACCTAAATATATCTACTCCAAAACCATACCTAACAAAACAAGCAAAAAGAACTGCAAAGACAAATAAGAATCTCCTTTTCATAAATCCCTCCTAAAGGTATCATATTAATCAAGAAGTAGAATTTCAACAAATCACAAAATATCATTATAAAGCATGAAAAAACAAATACGAACATACGCCTTGAAAAGGAGAAACATAATCCCCCCCTTGGAACAAATAGAATCTTCCTCCAAAATAATATCAAACCTCACTAACTCCGATTTATGGAAAAACACAAAAAGTGTTATGTTATACATGTCAGTAGGCTCTGAGGTGTTTACGTTACCTCTATTGTCCAAAGCAATAGAAGAAAACAAGAAAATAATTTTACCGAAAGTAAAGGGAAAGCACATAATTCCTATAGAAGTTGATGAGAAATTTAAACTAATTAGCGGTTTTGGTGGCATACTAGAACCAGAAGCTGAAGAAATATACACAGGTATAATTGAACTATGTATATTACCATTAGTTGCATTTGATAGCCAAGGCTACAGATTAGGATACGGTGGAGGATATTACGACAGATTCCTCAAAGAATACGAAAGCAAAATAAAGTTTAAAATAGGGTTGGCATACGAAAAGCAGAGACTAGAAGAAATACCTACTGAAGAACACGATGTTACTCTTGATGCCATATGTACTGAAAACGGAATAACACTATTTAGAAAGTAGCTCTTCTGTACTTGTAAGTTGAAATATTAAATCTTTCGCAAATGTCTAATAATCTCTTTATCTTCTCCAACTTCTCTTTATTTCCCTGAGCTTCCTGGATAAGCTTCGAGATACCTGTAGGTGACTCCAGAAACTCATAAAGCTTATCTTCTATTTCTCTTCTATTGTATATTTCTATTCCAGCCTGAGAAACAAAATCCATCACACTGATTATTTCTTTACACCCTGAATCTGCATTAGACGATATCACTTCATCTACTTTCTTACTCAAAAACTCATAAAGCCCTTTCTGTAAGGACACGAGAGGAACATTTAAGTTGTTTTCTTTTGAAATCTTTATAACCTTAAGAAGATAATGAGTATTCAAATCCTTACCCTCAAGCAATAGCTGCGACTGGTTATCCACATACTCCTTGAACAGATAAGAAATAAGTATTTTCTCTTCCTCCGGTAGTTTCACACCTAGCAAATAATAGCTCTCTATGACTTTCATATATTCTGAAATATCAAAATCTGTTCTTAGCCTCAATGACTTAAATTGCTTCTCGAAGAGTTTGTAAAGTATAGATTCTCTGACCTCATACTTGAGGTCAAGTAGCGTATACCCTCCAGAGAACCAATCATTGAAAAACCTCTTCACTTTCGTTAACTCCAACTCCTTTATAACTTTTTCAATGTAGTTTTCAATACCATCATATAAATGTTCCTTGGTGTAAATGTATACCTCTCCAGTGCCGTAAGATAGGAAAATGTAATATATATAATCTGCCCTTTCCAGCGTTATGTTGTTAGCCAACCTTACTATACCTCCCAAAACTTCAAAGCCATCAGAAACAAAAGAGCTACTTTTTTGCGGAATAATTGTATAAAAGTAATAGTTTTCAGGTTTCTGAATGTTTTTCTCACCTAGAAGGTACTTATACAACACATACTGAGCAACTATCCTTTCAGGAGTAAATTTATACTTTTCTATCCAATTCTCAAATATCCACCTACCGTCATTAAACTGCCTTATATTACTCTTAGCCCTACTTAAGATATCTAGGAACTTATCTTTCACCTCAGTTCTTATATGGTCTCTGAGTAAGTAGAAAATATAAGAAGCATATCTCATTACCTGTACTGTTTCAATACCAGAGATATCAGCAAAAAACCAACCACAGCTTGTATACATAAGCATTTCATTATACAATGCTTCAAGGAACTTCAGAACTGTTTCCTTCTGTTCTTTCGTCAATTCTTGAGCTTTATGCTTACTCAAGAACTCCTCAATATACTTTTCCCACTGATTTGGTGGCATAGAAGGACGAATAAAAACTAAATCTATGTAGTCATTTCTAGCTTTCCATATATCCTTGAGATAAGAGCCTATCGTGATTTCTGACAAAGAATACAGTTCATCTCTAAGGTAATCAAAAGCATTTCTCAAAGGTTCCCTCCATGCTTGATTCCAGCCAGGCTGGCTACCTGTAGTACACCCACAATCTCTATACCATCTATCAACTCCATGAGCACAACTCCAAGAAGTACCTAAATTATTGTGTCCCTTCTTAAGTATAACCTCTTGAGAAGGCTTAATTATATCCAAAACATTAGCAAAGTTTGTAAAGTTAAATACTTTTTCTCGTTCATTCATCGTCACCAAGTAAGAAAGGCACATATCGCCAAATGGTTCATGATGGCCATATACTTCACCATCAGTTGCTATTGAGACAAAAACCTTCGGACCATGCAGATGAGAAACTTGAGACAAAATAGCAGATTTGAAAGCTTCTGCACTCCTCAGAAGATGATTAAAGCTAACAGCATGAGACAAATAACCATTGTAGAAGAAAACGGCTATTTCACCATTCGGTTCTTTCAAAATGTATGGCTTAGAAAAATCTATGTCCCCTTTCGAAACATCAACCCAATTCTGACCAACCTTAACCTTTTCAACCTGATGGGGTGAAAGTATTATGAATTTTACACCGTATTCTATCAGAAATTGAACAACAATGTCATTAACAGCAGCCTCAGGCAACCATATACCCTCAGAAGGTCTACCAAACCTCTTTTCAAAATCTCTCAATCCCCACTCTATTTGTGTTATCTTATCTCTATCAGATGCCAACGGAAGTATCATATGATTATAAGCCTGTGCTATAGCATTACCATGACCATTGTTCCTATTTCTACTGTTATAATCTGCCTCAAGTATCTTCTCGTAAACTTTCTTATGATACTTTTCGAGATAGCTAAGAAGAGTAGGACCAAAGTTGAAACTTATATACTCGTAGTTATTGACAATTCTTTCAATTCTACCGAAGTCATTAAGGACCCTTGAAAAAGCCATTGACCTATAACATTCATCGGTTATTCTCTCGTTCCAATCATGCCAAGGATAAGCAGAATCCTGTAAATCAATCTCACCAGTGTAAGGATCTTCCCTAGGTGGCTGGTAAAAATGCCCATGAATAACGAGATAAATCTCCTTGTGCTCCATAACTTAACCTCCAAAGAGTATAGACTATTATAATCACATATTCAACAAGAATATGTCAAATTTTTAGATGCGTTGGAAATAGACTTAGCAAATTGCTATTAGATGTTTCACCTCTCTTCACCTTCAAACACCTTTCACTTACCAAAGAACACAAGTGCTATTAACACTCAAGAAGGTGTATTTAGCACTTTACTTTTAGTAGCCCCCAATCTATTTGATTGTTGAGAGGTTTCACCTCTCTTCATTCTTCAATGTGTAATAAGAATGTGTTACTAAGCACAAGTGCTACTCAGCACAAGTGCCAATTAGCACAAGGTGCTATAAAGCACAATACTTTAAGTAGTCACACCCGCCCACCCTTTTTACATAAAGAGGCTCCGCCTCTCTATGCTCTCCAGTGTTTTAATAAGCATAAGTGCTGTTTAGCAAAGGTGCTATAAAGCACGATGTGCTATTAAGCACAAAGTGCTATGAAGCACAAAGTGCTATAAGCACACAGTGCTATAAGCACACAGCTATGAATTTATTATTTCTCCTATTAGAGTACTACCGCTAAGTTCTTTAATTCTGACACTAACGAACTTACCTATCAAATTTTCTTTTGATTCTACGGCTACCATCTTATTGTATGTAGTCCTACCAATATACTGATTCTCGTATTTACCTACATCCTCTACCAGTATCTCAAAAGTTTTTCCTACATCTTTCAGGTTACTTTCGCGGCTTATTGAATGCTGAAGATTTATTAATCTCTGTATTCTCTCAGTTTTAATTTCTTCGGGCACTTGTTCAGGCATTGAAGCGGCAGGAGTTCCTTCCCTAGGGTTAAAGACAAACATGTATGAAAAATCAAACCTAACTTCTTCAACAAGCTTCAATGTCATCTCAAAATCTTCTTCAGTCTCCGAAGGGAAACCCACTATTATATCTGTTGATATTGCAGCATCAGGCATTCTGCTTCGTATGTAATTTATCATGTCAACATAGTACTCATAAGTGTAACCTCTCTTCATAAGCTTGAGTATCCTATTAGAGCCACTCTGAACAGGCAGATGGAAATACCTACACACCTTATCCAATTCAGATATTGTATCAATCAAATCTCTCCTAAAGTTAACAGGATGAGAAGTCAAAAACCTTATTCTTCTAAGCCCTTCTATCTTATTAACCTCTTTTAGTAGTTCTTTGAACGAAGTACCTATATCCCTACCGTAAGAATTCACATTCTGCCCCAAAAGCAACACCTCAACAACCCCATTATCAACAAGCCTTTTTATATCGTCAATTATATCCTTCATTGGCCTACTTACTTCCCTACCTCTAGTCTTAGGAACAATACAGTAGGTACAAGCATGATTACAACCATGTATTATTGTGACAGAAGCCTTAAAAGGGTAAACATAATCAATCGTTGAAGGCAAAAACTCATACCTATCCATCCTTATATCTACAACCTGGTTTTGGCCACTCATTATTGCTTCAAGCATCTTACTTCTACTGTATGTCCCAAAAACACCACTTATATGCTGAGCCTCCTTCAATAACCTCTCTCCCCAGTTCTGAGCCATACACCCAGTAACAAAAATCCTAAGATTCGGCTTCCTCTTCTTTAGTCCCTTGAGATAACCAAGCCTACCAAATACCCTTTCCTCAGCCGTATTCCTAACACTACAAGTGTTTATGATTATAACATCAGCATCTTCCTCGTTATCTGTGTAATTAAGCCCAGAAGACTGTAACAAAGTCCTAAGCTCAAAAGAATCAGACATATTCATCTGACATCCGTAAGTCTCTATGAAAAATTTCATACCTCCACCAGAAACATTATAAAAATACTATATAAATTGTAGAGATTTTTCTAATAATAAATCAAATTAGCAACAGGCTAGACCTATTACTTACAGGTTAAACCCAGCTTCTATAAAAAAGAATTTCATATTCATCGCAGAGAGGCTACGCCTCTCTGTACTCTTATAACAATAATTTAATAATCCTCACTCAAACTCAACTTCTTCGGAAGGTACTAACTTAACATATCTATTTTTACCGAAGTAGAATATAGGTGAAACTTTGTTTAAGATGGGTCTTTCGTTTTCATCAAAAACATCAGGATTTATATGAACAGTTAGGACCTCTCCAATTATCAAATTATGATCTCCAATCTCTTCATCTTTGACAACTTTACATTCATACACAGCATAGGAGATAGGTAGAATGACAATTCCATCGTTTTTACCTTCTTGCACAGGAATATTAAACTTAGAGATCTTGTCTACTTCCCTGCCAGAAACAGAACCTATGTTATCAACCAATTTTAGGTAATCCCAGCTCAAAAAATTAGCAGAGAATTTCTGAGATTTTTTTATCAGCTCGTAGGTGTATCTTTTCTTAGCTATCATTACAGCAAAATACCTAGGATTTGAAGAAACGCCAGAATTCCAAGCAACTGGCATTAAGTTGATCTTATCCTCAAACTTTGCAACCACGACAGTAACAATATTAGGGTAAAAATGGTAAAATTTATTACTCTTACTTTCAATCAGCTGCATAACTATATTCTTTCAGCTTGGTCAAAATATATATTCACTGGTGTTTCCCTGTTAAATATCTCTACGATTACCTTTAGCTTGAACTTATCATTGTGAACCTCGGCTACTCTTCCAACAAGCCCCTTAAACGGACCATCCGTTATTCTTACTTGATCTCCAACCTCAAATGTAGACGATAGATCCAGAAAAGCCTTACTCTTAAACTCTCCTATCCTCTCAAATATTGACCTAACTTCCTCAAATGACAGTGGCTTTGGTGGTTTCCTCAAAGACTTCGTTCCAAGGAATCCAATAACTCCTGCTATTCTTTTTATTGCTGCCATGAACCTCTCTAGAAGATGCTCATCCTGTGGTAAATCCAACTCCATCAATATATATCCAGGGTAAACTCTTTGTTTCTTAATAACTTTTTGATTTGTTTTTGGGTTTTTTACCTCAACGTTCTCAGTAGGTATCTTTATATTTATTATTATCTTCTTAAAATCCTCATCCGGCAATATTTCTTTTTTTATCCTCTCAACAACCTTATTTTCCATTCCGGAGACAGCTTGTAGCACATACCATGCTCTACCCATAAAACACCTACCTAAGAAGCAGTCCTATCAAAGTAGAAGCTATAAAATCGACTAACCCTAGAATTAGCGATAAGATTAATATAAAAACAATAGTAACTGCAGATGAGGCTATAACCTCTTCCTTGGAAGGCCAAGAGACCTTCCTCATTTCATCTATTACACCTTTAAAAAAATCAATAAGCCTTCTAAACATAATCCTATCCTTCAGGTCTGGTGGGGCTCGAACCCACAACCTCCGGATTTGGAGTCCGGCGCTCTAGCCAGTTAGAGCTACAGACCTAAGTAATGGGGATGGAGGGACTCGAACCCTCACGGGTTTTCACCCAGGGGATTTTAAGTCCCCCGCGTCTGCCATTCCGCCACATCCCCATCAAAAAAATTATACAAAACAACCAAAAATAATTTCAAATTGTACAGATTGTATTGAAAAACTATAGAGAGGCTCCGCCTCTCTTAAATAAAAAGCTAAAAATCCAATTATTTACTCAAATACACTCATGAAAAACCGATCTCTCCAACTTAGCTAACAGTATATACCACCTTACCACCAACAACTGTATATTTAACAATCCCATAAACCTCGAAACCAAGAAAACACGAATTTTTCCCCTTAGAAACAAAAAATTCTTCGTCTATTACATAATTCTTTCCAGGGTCAAATATTACTATATCAGCGTCTGCACCTTCTGAAATATGTCCCTTCTGTGAAAGCCCTAAAATTTTCGAAGGATTAAATGAAAATACTTTTATTAATTCCATAAAATCCAAAATTCCTTCCTTCACTAACTTCGTAAACACAATAGGTAAAGCAGTTTCAAGCCCAATTGTCCCAAAAGGTGCTTCCTGTAATGTGAGAGATTTTTCAAACTTAGTATGCGGAGCATGGTCCGTTGCTATCACATCCACTATTCCATCTTTCAAAGCCTCAATAAGAGATTTCCTATCTTCTTCAGTTCTTAAAGGGGGATTCATCTTCTTATTTGTATCTAAATGCCCTAATATGTCATCTTCCGTGAGAACCAAATGATGGGGTGTAACCTCACAGGTAACATTAATTCCCATGCTTTTCGCCCACCTTATTAGTTCAACAGATTCTTTAGTAGATATATGCTGTAAGTGTAACCTACTTTCAGACTCTTTGGCCAAGAGTATATCCCTTGCAACAGCAGTAGACTCTGAAGAATTAGGTATACCCTGTACACCTAATTCCAAAGATTTAACCCCCTCGTTTATTACACCTCCAGAAGACAAACTGACATCCTCCGGATGCTCCAAAATAAGAACATCAAAATTTCTAGCGTACACAAGAGCCTTCTGCATTATTCTAGCGTCGTAAACAGGCTTGCCGTCATCAGAAAATGTAATACATCCTAGCTCTTTGAATAATCCCATTTCAGTTATTTCCTTGCCTTCCATATTCTTTGTTATAGTAGCGGATTGTAAAACATTAACCACCGATTTTTTCTTTATCCTCTCAACAACATCTATGTAAACCTCAGGCAAGCTTATAGGCGGGTTAGTATTAGCCATAGCAACGATTGTCGTTATACCTCCTTTAGCTGCAGCTTTCGTGCCTGTCTCTATGGTTTCCTTATTTTCAAACCCGGGCTCTCTTAAATGAACATGCATGTCAATCAAACCAGGGAAAACAAACATTCCACTTGCATCAATTACTTCACATTCATAATTCAAATTCTTTCCAACCTTTGCAATTTTACCATCAGAGATGAGAATATCTAACCTCTCACCGTTAATTTTATTCTTATAGCAGTATACAGAACCATTCTTTATAAGAAGATTTGCCATATATAAAGTTTAAAAGATTTCAACAGCATCATTACCAATTTCCTAAAAAACTACTACCTACTTACCACTTTCACAACTGTACTATACTTAACCTAACTACTTACTAAAGTAAAAAAGCCTCAATATAGTCATAAATATGCTTCATTAGTATTAAACACTAGAGAGTAAAGAGAGACGAAGTCTCTCTTCAAACAATTAGGGTAGAAGAACGTGGACACTAGAAGTAATGTTCTAAAAACATATTCATAATCAAGTGCTAAAAGCACTTATATGCTTTTATACAATTTCAAACTTCTCAATGTAGTATTCCATCAATTCTACATCATCCCTTGTTGTTATCTTTATATTCCTAACCTCACCTTCAACAACATAAATTTCAGAAATCCCAAGGTATCTAACCACCGAACTATCGTCAGGGAAACTCATGTTCCCACTTTTCGTCAACTTTTCGTAAGCCTCTAATATAATCTCATACTTAAACCCTTGGGGAGTCTGAACTCGTAATATTTTATCTCTATCAAGAAAACTAGTAACTTTTCCGTCAGAAACTTCAACCAGAGTATCAAAAACTTTCAAACACGGTATCACAGCTCCCTTTTCAGGAATAGCTTCAACAACTCTGCTTATTAGTTCTTGTGATACCAAAGGTCTTGCCCCATCATGTATGAGTACAAAACTATCTTTATTTTCAATAGATAATAAACCGTTAATTGATGATTCTGTTCGAGTATTACCTCCTTCAACAATTTTAGATACTTTCCTAAAATTTTTCACCAACTCCCTTGTCTCATTTATGAATTCTTTAGATGAAACAATGATTATCCTATCTACATATTTATTCTTCTCAAAAGCTTCCACAGAGTACTCTAATATTGTTTTACTCTTGACTAAGAAAAACTGCTTTGGTCTATCCCATCCGAACCTTTTACCTACACCACCAAAGAGTACTATAGCAATTACTTCTTTAGCGTTTATCATTATTTAGAAAATTAAAGTTCCTTCCATCAATCCCTTGTATATACTCTGTGGCAGGAAACTAATACTTCTAACATCATCAGAATAATACCTTGTTTTTAGGTTGCATGTTCTGTAACTTATTCTCGGATTATAGAGTTTAGAGCCAATAGATATTGTCCACCAATAACCAGTGTAAACAGGAGTAATGAAAAATGCCACATCAGTGATTGGAAAGACATTTTTCAGTGCATTCTGGACATTTCTAACAGTGTCCTGGTGATACCATATAGATTCTGTTTGTGCTGCCATTATACCATCATCAGCCAATACATTATATACCATCCTATAGAAAGGCTCCTCAAAAAGTGGTTTAGCCGGTCCCACAGGGTCAGTTAAGTCTATAAGCACTGCATCAAACTTTTCCCCGTTATATTCTTTAACAAACTTAAGTCCATCTTCGTGGAGTATCTTGAGTCTTTCATCTTCAAAAGCATCCTTATAGAGATGGTAAAAGAATTCTTTTGTTACCTTGGTTACCATCTCGTCAATATCAACAACTACTACCCTCTGAACACTCTTATGTTTAAGAACTTCCCTAGCAACACCACAATCTCCACCACCAATTATTAGCACATTCTTGGGCTCAGGTAGTGTAAAAAGGGGCAAATGTGCTAAAGTTTCGTGATACACAAATTCCTCTTTCTCAGTAAACTGTACCACTCCGTCTAATACCAAAGCTAAGCCAAACCCATCTAACTCAACAACCTTAACATCCTGATATTGGCTTTTCCCCGAGAATAGAATTCTTTTTACTCTATAAACATGGTTCTCAGGAGCATAAGGGTCATTATCCCAAAGCAATATATCTTTTTCCATTCCTCCCTCCTAAATTATTTTTACCTAACAGGAGCAAAAACAGCAACAAGCCTCTTGCCTTCAAACTTTGGCTCTTTTTCCAAAGCCCCGTAAGGTTTTAAATCTTCTGCAATCTTATTTATAAGGTCGTAACCTTTATCCTTAAACGCTAACTGCCTACCTTTAAAAACGATTGAAACTTTTACTTTATTTCCTTCTTTGAGGACTTCAATCATGTGTTCTTTTCTGTAAGAATAATCGTGCTCACTTATATTAAAGCCTATTTTAAACTCTTTCACTTCTATTTCCTTAAGCTTCTTCCTCGCTTCCCTTTCCTTTTTCTCCAACTCATACTTGTACTTTCCGAAGTCCATTATCTTACAAACAGGAGGATTAGCACTAGGATTGACCTCTACGAGGTCCAATCCTTTCTCATAAGCTATCCTCAAAGCCTCACTAGTAGGCACTATGCCTATTTGCTTACCATCAGTGTCTATTAACCTAACTTCTGGAACCCTTATTTTTTCGTTAACTCTTATATTCAAATCCTTCATACCCCCTCTCTATAAAGACAAATAACTTACATATCATTAAATTTATCAAAATCCTTGTTCTCCTGTATACTCTTAAAAATATTTTCTTTCACCTTCTCTAAAAACGAAGGCAAGCTTATTTTTTGTAAAATCTGATAATGTGGAGGCAGAGCAAAAAAACCCGTATCGGAATAGATCTCCACAGTTCTTACATTTTTATTCCTTGAATCATTGAAAACAACAACATAAACTTTCTTACCCGATCTAACAGTGTTCTCTATAATCGATTTACCTTGCGGTAAAGGTAGAAAATCGTAATACTTATTCAACAAAGAATCAAAACTCTCTCTAAATTCCTTTAATTGTTTCTCAACTTCCCTCTGTGCCTTTCTTATCATTATTTCTTTCCTAATGTCTTCAACAACCCCTTTCACTGAATTCCAAACCTTAGAAGGAAAACCCTTGAAGACTCGCCAAACATTATTCAAAAAACTCTTTAGTTCCATAAACTAAGTCTACTTCTGATCTACCCTTGATTTTAGAAAATCAGAATATAATGTTGCAAGTATTAAAATGACAGTTCCAACAGTTATACTGGCATCAGCAATGTTAAAAGTAAAAAACCTCCAGACGTTACCTATTCCTACATCAATGAAATCAGTAACATACCCAAAAATTATCCTATCAACCAAATTACCCAAAGCTCCCCCCCATATCATACCAAAACTTACTTTAACCCAAGGAATAACTTTCTCGTGAACATCTCTAGCTAGAGATAGGTATATGTAGAATAGTAAGATTATTATAAGAACAACAAGAAAAGGAAGTAAATAATGTATAAACGTAACTCCTGAAGAGTTAAATATGCCAAAACTTATACCTCTATTATACACAAGTGTAAGCCGAAAGAAATCACCTATAACCTCAACAGGTACATAGAGAGTCAAAACAGACCTCATAATCGCCTTAGAAACTTGGTCCAAGGCCAAAACAACAAAAACAATAATAACTGTCAGCTTATTAGCAATGGAAAAATGAACTATTTCCCAAAATACATACCTCAACTTATTTAAGTACTTTTCCATATAGAAAATTATAAAACGAAACACCAGAGAAATTCTATAAAGGTAGAATGTGTTAAGTCACAGCCTCTCTAATTTGTTTACTTCAAACAATTAACTACTAACTTAGCAATAATATATGGCGAAACATTCTCATTAACAACTGTTATATCCCAAACTTCTTCATAAAACTTCTCCCTCATTGACAATGTATACCTAACCTCTTCTTCCAATGTCATACCTTTTACAAGAGAGGGCCTACTATCATCTTTTCTCATTCTGCTCACAATGGTATCTACACTTGACCTAAACAATACAACTATGCCTTCCTTTAAAATTTCTCTGTTCCTTTGTCTTATCACACAGCCACCACCAGTAGAGACAACAACTTCCGACATATTCCTGAAAGTATCTTCCAGAACTTCTGATTCAATATCTCTAAACTTATCCTCCCCGAGTTCTGAAAAAATATCTTTTATGCTTTTTAACGCTTTTTTTTCTATTTCCTTATCAAGGTCAATAAACTCCCAACCAAGCATACGAGCTATTTCAATCCCCACCGTTGTTTTACCAGTAGCTCTATAACCAACCAAAAAGATTACATCTTTTCTTTTTCTAGTCATACTCTAAGCAATACGATTAATATTTTTTATAAATATCCTAACAAGATTTCCATCAAACTGCCTATTTGCTCCATCTCTAAGTTCTCTGAATATCTCACCCATATCTAACCTATTTCTGTAAACTCTAGATGAATTCATCGCATCAAAAGAATCAGCTATAGAAGCTATCCTAGCGTAAAGCGGTATTTCTTTTTCCTTCAAACCTCGAGGATACCCCAAACCATCAATCCTCTCATGATGCATATAAGCAATACTACTAAGGTCCTTAAACAAGCTAACAGAATCAAGCAACTCTTTACCTATTGTCGGATGTTTCTTCATTTCTTCGTAATATTCGCTTGATAACTTTCCTGGATAAAACAAAACCTCATCTCTCACCCCTAACTTACCAATGTCGTGCAAAAATGCCGAAAACTCTATGAAATTCGGCATGTATGTGTTTTTATAAACAAACTTCGCTAGGTTATAAGAGTACCTAGCTACCCTCTCAGAGTGAGACCTTGTATAGGGATCTCGTGCTTCTATTAGCGAAACCAAAAGAACAACAAACCATCTATATAGTTTTTCTTCATCTCTAATTCTCTCATTTAGGTAACTAATTGACTTTTCATAAGTTCTGTAGTTGTTAAGAGAAATAACAATTAGGTAAATTACTGTAACTACAGAAAGTATCAATAAGTACCCAAGAACAGATAAATCAACAAAAAAACTTAAGTTAGTCCCCAAATCACCGGGCAAAACATACCTTAAAAATTCAAAAATTGTGACGGATGGAAGGAAAATATAGATTTCATACGGCATCAACTCCCTAGTTCTTGTCCTATAGAAATGTAATATTTCAAACACAAAACCTATGATTAAAATCATAAGAATGACATTGACAACCCTATTTGTCAAACCTAGTAACTCTCTAAGGAAAGAAAGGAAAACAAATATACTTATGATGAAGTACATTAACACTACAACAACTTCATACGAGTAACGAAATCCTTTTGAAAACCTTATTCCCAAAGGAACTAAGAAAAAGAACAAAGACAAAGATACATACTTTATGAGAGAAAAAATAAAACTACCGTCCAACAATTCAAATCCATAACCAACGATAAAGAGCATGATATTAGAAAAAACTATCAACATGAAATAGACTCTGTTCAAGTACTCCTTTGGTAGAATAATCTTAGGGTTAAATGATTGTAAAAAGATAGAAAAGTAAATAGCCCAACATATAAATGAAGTTCCCCCTACTATTGCTACTAAGAGTTTAATAAAATCACCTAAAGACATCACAATTCCTTAACCCAATTCACAAATGTCGGACACAATCCTTTACTTCTCACAGCCTCAACAAACTCATCAACACTTCTATTATCCGCTATATCAAACTGCCCATCAGTCTTTCCTTCGGAATATCCCCCAACATAAGTAGAAGAACCTGCAGACATTCTGGTAGGTCCAAGCAACATTATATTATCCCTAAACTCTTTCGTTTCTCTCGTTGAAATATTTATACCCACTCTATTAAGGAACAACCTAGCAACAGCAACAAACTGTAGTATATCCTCATCACTAACATCATATATATCAAAACTAAAGGAATTTTTTCCATGTATGGGCCTAATTCTAGGAAATGATACGGCAACTTCTACATGTGGGTAGTTTTCATAAATATACTCAGCATGTTTTAAAGTAAAGAAAACTTCTTTTCTAACTGGTGCCAAACCCAATAAAGCACCTATGTTTATTTCTCTAAAACCAGCTCTTGCTCCTCTATCTGGTGTCTCAAGCCTAAAAAGATAATCTCTTTTAGGTCCAAAAACATGTAACTTATCATATATTACGGGGTCATAAACTTCTTGATAAACGGTAAGCCCTTCAGCTCCGCTCTCTATAACCCTTGCATAATCTTCTTCAGTCATAGGATATATCTCAATTGAAACCTCATCAAAATACTCCTTAAGTATCTTAACAACATTACATATGTACTCAACTCCTACTAATTTTGACTCACCTGTCAAAAGAAGAACATGTCTTATACCCCTACCACTCAATATCTCTGCTTCTTTCCTAACTTCATCATAATTCAAAGTCCTTCTTTTAAATTTGTTAAAAACACTAAAGCCACAGTAAAGGCAAGCATTGACACAGTGGTCAGAAACATAAAGAGGTGCATAAATAAAAATTACATTTCCAAAGTATTTCCTTGTAAGGAAATACGACTTTTTCAACATAAAAGGCAAATATTCTTTAGCCAAAGGAGATAAAAGTGCTATAAGGTCACTATCACTGAGATAATCCTTAGCTAAAGCCCTCTCCACATCATCACGAGAAACTTGACTTAGCTTCTCCTCAAAACCTAGATTTCTGTACGATTGAAAAACATCAAAAAAGCTCTTCTTAACGATCACCTGCATAAGATAAAGATAAAAAAGAGGGAAAAGAAAATTCAATAACAAAAGGGGGCTTTCGCCCCCTTTAGAACAGATAACCTTAAAAAACTTACTATTGTGCCCTCTGACCTGTAGCTTCTGTTGATGCCGCTTTTCTCTTCTTCTCTAATTCAGCAAGCTCTATCATATCGATAATTCTTCTTAGAGACCTCTTTGTATATTCTATCTTTGCCTTAGACAGTATCTGCCAATACTTTTCATCGTCTATATCAAGCTCTTCCTGAACAACAGCCCTGTCAAAAGATATAGCGACATCCTTGAAGTACACAACAAAGTCACCACCTGGCTCTTCCTGAGGCTTGTAAACCTTGAAGTAAGCGAACTCTTTGAATGGTAAAGACCTTGGATAAAGAGGTAACCTTTGTAAAACCCTCTGGTTAACTGATTCTATATAGTTAGGATTCTCCCATGCCAATCTTCTCCAACCTTGGAAGTACAAGGGTCCCATGAAATACTCTTCCTCAACACCATCCTCATTTCTTAGAACAACTGAAAGCAAGTGCTTATAGTTCCTTCCTGAAACCCAAACAGATACCCTCTTAACCTGTAAAACATTCATAAGTATACCATTTTTGACTTTTTCTTCATCAGTGAACTGCTGTTTTGAGAAGTCACCCTCAGGATCAACAGGTGAACCATCCAGATAGTAAGGAGTAAACCTAAAAGGTGGCAATATCTTTGCGTTGGCTAAAAAATGCCAGTTCTCTGGGAATTTTATCCTTACTCCCATCACCGTTCCCCATCTTTTACTATCAACCTTCAAAACATAAGAATCAACAATATTTGGTATAAACCTAGATGAAGAAACTAATTCAACTTTCCACTGATCCATTTTCCAGGTGTTCGGATCAAACCATATATCAAGAAGTTTTTGAGCATTCTCTTGAGAATAGAACCACTCCCTGTAAAGATCAATACCTTTCTGCTTGTAAGAATCTACAAGATTCTGTAGATTCTGTTTCTCCTTATTTAGATACTGGGCTTGCTTCTGCTCATACACTCCAAAATCTATAAGGGTTCTCTCTATCTCAGCGCTAGCGACCCCCACCATCACTAGAAACAAAACCACTATAGATATTCGCTTCATACACTCCCTCCTTGTCTCTTACGATTATCGGAAAGCCAATTTTGTTAGTTTAAACCAACAAAAGGCTTTCCTTTTTACCTCTCTTAATCATAAAAATAAACATACTAACTTTCAACAGATTAGATATTAACAATTCAAAAACTCACAAACTTTTTCAAATATTTTCTCTACAACTTCAACTAGAGTTCTCTCAGATATCTCATTAAGGTACACAACTTCATCAATAGGCGTATGCCTAAAGAGAGTTATCTGCCTCTTAGCAAAATTCTTTGTATTTCTCTTAATCAGCTCTATAGCCTGAGTCAATGAAATGCTACCTCTAAGAAACTCTACCATCTCCTTATAGCCTATAGACTGAAGAGGATATATCTCTGTGCCGTAATTTTGAATAATCCATTCAACTTCATCTACCAGACCCTTTTCAATCATTTTGTCAACCCTCTCATTAATCCTTTCGTAAAGCAACCTTCTCTCAGGCAACATCAAAAATGAATAAATTTTATGCCGTGAAGGTACTGAAAATGAATGAATCTCAGAAAATTGTTTTCCAGTTAATCTGAATACCTCCAAAGCTCTAATTATTCTCTTTAAATCATTTTTGCTAATTTTAGAAGCGTAAATTTCATCTACCTTTTTTAACATATCATAGAGAAAGTCTGTTCCCTTCTCTTTAGCTAGCCTAGTAAGCTCATTTCTTATTTCATTATTTGCTTCAGGAGCTTCAGCAAACCCAACTCTTACGCTTTTATAATAAAGCCCCGTCCCTCCAACCATTATTGCCACACTACCACGAGAATTTATACCCTCAACGATTTTGTCAAAAGATTTCCTAAATTGCCCTGCACTGAATCTTCCTTCGTTAGGCTCAAGTATATCAATCAAATGATAAGTTACCTCCTTCCTCTGCGAAAGTGGAACTTTATCAGTACCAATATCAAAATATTTGTACACTTGTACAGAATCACAAGATATTATCTCTGATGGAATCTTCAAATCGTTTATTATCCTTAACGCCAAAGTGTGAGCTACAAAGCTTTTGCCTGAAGCAGTAGGACCTACAATTGATATGACTGGAACTTTCATAACATTCTGTTTCGCAAAATACCATTTATCTCCAACCAAGTCGTATATTCTTCCGGCAATATATTTTCAGAGAACATTAACCTCTTAGAAATAACCCTAAGGCTAAGAATTTCGATATCAAGCTCTTGTAAAAACCTAGCTGTATAAGGATTTATTGTACCTATATCTAGTTCTTTATCCTCAGACCTAACTAAAAAAGTGTCTTTATGATTAACAATCTTAATACTCTTTAAGTTAATACGTTCCAAATAATCCTGAGAGGGAAAGTATTTACGCAGATCAATAATCGGTGTTAAAATTTTCACCTTAACCAAATCTGTAGTTTTATGTCTAAACAGAAAATCATACTCGTATCCCTCAAAGAAGGATTCTAATAATTTCTGCAAATTCTTGACATCATGCGATATCCCCTGATCTGCTAGATAACTAACAATATTTTTCATTTCAAAAAGCAACCATATCATTTCTTGTTTAACAAGCTTATTTATTATCTCCCTCTTAGTCTTCTCATCATCAAGAATTCCAAACTCGGTATAGAGTAAATACAAAAACTCGTGGAAAAATTCTATAAAATTCCTCTCTTCTATTTTTAGCACCAACGAACCAAGCTTTATGTAAGGATCAAAATACACTGTTGAAAGTTGGGAAGAAAAATCAACTTTTCTCACTAAAAAGAAAAACCTCTCAGATGGAAGCCCCGTAGGAAACATCTGCTTAAGAGAAATAAAAATCGACTCCTCAAACAACTCAGCCAAGTCCTCAGGTAAAATAAACTTCCTACCTTTGACAGTCACCACGAAGTGACCTTCGTCAGTTATGTAGTAGTTTATGGAATTTCCATAAAACTCAACATGAGATAGTGACAAAATATCAATAGGGGTACCATTAACCACAACTTCGTTAACACCAAATTTAACCATATATTCCTTTATCTCACCTAAACTCTTCAAAGGTATACCAATGTTACTAGAAAATTTTTCAAGTTTAACATCATTTAAGTTCTTAGCCTGTATCAATATACTAGCTGTTTCGTTCGGAGTCAGAACCAAATTTTCAAGCAAATTTTTTGCCTCATCAATGGTGGAGTTTCTATAGAGAAGTCTTAATCCTGGCAATAAGTACCTGTTTTTTATAAGCGCAACACCAAGCAAAGACTTATCCTTTACTCCAGGAAAACTATTTTTCAACTGAAAATAGGTACTCAATACTTGAGAATTAGACAAAAAAACATGAGGTATTTCTTCAACAATGAGACCTTCCATAGTTACTTAACAACATCAACCACCACAAATTTTCCATTTGATACAGTGTATATTGTAAATATTGCGTTCAAATTATCACCTTTCTCATCAAACTTTATTTTTGACGATATTCCCTGAAATTCCGTCTTTGCTATGTAATCAATAGCCTTTTCTCTTGAAAAATCACCATTTTCGTCAAGAGAATTTGTAAATGCTGAAAGAAGTATCCTTGCAGCCTCGTAAGAAAACAAATCAAAAGGTTCTATACTATCATTAGGGAACATTTTCTTGTATTTCTTATAAAACTCATCATTTTCAGTTATCGGTGCCCCAATAAAAGTAACTATATCTCCTTCGCAAGTAGTCCCCGCTAGCTCCACATACTTATCCGTCTTCAAGCCATCACCACCAACGAAAGAAACATTTAACCCAACTTCATCAGCTTGCTTTGTCAGCAAAGCTCCTTCAGAATACACACCACCAAAGAAAACAGCTTGAGGATTAAAAGACTTTATTTTCGTCAAGATAGCCTTAAAATCTTTATCCCCTACCCTTATAGAATCTCTACCCAAAATTGTACCGCCTAGCTTTTTAAATTCCTTTGAAAACTCATCTGCCAGCCCCTGACCATACTCAGTTTTATCATCCAAAACGAAAACTCTAGTTATGTTTCTCTTAATTAAGAATCTTGCAGCGATTGGTCCTTGTTGAGCATCCGTTGGGCATATTCTAAACACATTCTTGAAACCTTGAAGAGTTAACTTAGGATTCGTTGAAGCTGGTGTTATCATCGGTAAGTTTCTTCTATTATACACAGAAGAAGCAGGTATTGAACAGCCACTGTTTAGATGCCCAACAACACCTATTACTCTAGAATCAGAAGCTATTTTCTCAGCAACATTCACCGCCTCACTCTCCGTAGCTCTGTCATCAAAAAAAGCAAGCTCAACCTTTACATTAGTGTAAGTATTAGTGAACTCAGTATAAGCTAATATAACCCCTCTTTTCATTCCCTGACCAAGTGGAGCTATATCCCCAGTCAAAGGAGCAGCTAAAGCAAGTTTGTAAACCTTCGAACTCTCTGAACTACACCCAGAAATGAATACTCCAAATAATCCTACAGTAAACAAAATACCAAAAACAACAAGAATTTTTTTCATACTCTCTCCCTCCAAGGATTAATTTTAATAATAAAATTAAGTTTTTTCAAAAAAACTTAAACTTCCCAGCCGAAACAAAAAAACTAATTCTTTCGAAAAAATCCTTCCTAATAAGAAAAAACTATTTTTGACAAAATCTTTTAAGAACGCAGAGATACCACAAATCTCTGTCCTAAAAATAGGTAGAGTGCTTAACAGCACAGAGTGCTCAACAGCACATAGTGCTTAATAGCACGGGGTGCTTAATAGCACTTAGCGCTATAGCACTTTCTCAATTGAGTGCTTGTAACACCTTCCATATTCGGAGAGTGTAAAGAGGTGAAAACCTCTCTAAGAAAAATAAGAGTCAACCGAACCAAAACAATTTGAAATAGATACATTTTGAAATTTATCATTCACTTTAAGGTTGAGTATGAAGGATTTCATGAAATATTTCTCGGATTTCTTAAATTTTCTAAAAAACAGCTACAAGATAGGATTCATTGTTCTCTTCGTCATTTCCTTGCTCTTTATCACATTTTTGGTAGTTTACGGGTTTAAGGTAGTCACAATAATAACTGGCTTTTTCTTACTTCTAAGCCTAGCATGGGTACTTCTCGCAGGAACGAACATTATTTCAGACATAAAACAAGGGAAATTTCTAAGAGGAATTGAAGACTTATTTATAGTCGTTCTAACTTTAGCTATACTGATAGTTCTCTACATAATAGCTTCCAACAGGTCACTAAAACTTGATTTAACTGCTGAAAAACTTTTCTCTCTCTCCCCCTACTCAATAGAAGTAATAAACAAGATAAACAACGATGTCAGAATTATTCTATTTGCCAAAAGGGATGTTGCAACAGAACTAGAAAAAATCCTAGAAGAGTATCAAAAAAATTCTAGGGAAATAACCTTCATTACGGTTGACCCCATAAAGGACCCAATCACAGCAAAGAAGTACGAACTACCACAAGGTGAAGAGATAATAATAGTTGTCGAAAGCGGAGAAAACAAAAAGTATATAAGAGGTTCTTCTCTAGTAGAGTATGAAAGAACGGAATATGGCCCAAGGCCAGTAGGGATAAAAGTCGAAGAGGAAGTAACATCTGCAATTCTTAATGTAACTTCATCATCAAGGGTTATATATTTCTTAGTTGGAAATGGAGAATACAGGGTACTTCAGAATGCTCCAGGAAGCGAAGAAGAATACACATTTAAAACCCTTAGATCATACCTAGAGAAAGCTAATTTTACTTTAAGAGAACTTAACTTATCTACAACAAAAGATATACCTAGCGATGCCGGAGGCATCGTTATAATTGCACCTCGCAGGATAATACCTATTGAAATTCAAGAAAAACTTTACGAGTTCTACAAAAACGGTGGCGGTATCGCTATATTTCTAGAACCTGTCTTAGGTAATGTCACATACGATAGGACATTCTCTATTAACTACCTATTGACAAAATTTGGATTGTACGTCAAAAACAATGTTGTTTTTGATGAAAAAAGGTTCAATCCATACATGGGCAAACTATTCTATATAATACCCTATATACATTTTAGCCCCATAACTTCTGATATAAAAAGCAAAGGCTTACCAGTACAATTAGTCACAGCAATGGCTATAAGCAGAATGGAATCAGTCAATGAAGAGTTAGGAACTAGAGTATATGACCTCATGTCAACATCAGAGAATAGTTGGGGTGAAACTTCAATAGATGTCAGTGGAAAATTCCTAGCTTCAAAAGACAAAAATGATATAACACCACCGATAATTCTAGGATATGCTGTTGAATCCTTAATTACTAACAATAATAAAAGTGGAAGACTAGTAGTAATCGGTGATGTAGATTTTCTCTCCGATTACTTCATAGAAAGCATGTCCGGAAACCTAGAACTTGCTCTAAACTCAATTGAGTGGATATCCAAAGAAAATGTTTCACTTTCTATAAAACCAAAATCAATAAAAAGATCACCTATAATACTCTCCCAAGCAGACGCTAATCTAGTTTTAGTTATAAGCTTAGTCGTTGTTCCCCTTCTAATGCTACTACCTGGAATTATTGTTTGGATCGTGAGAAGCAAAAAGGTAAAATAATGACATTTATGGACCTAAAAAAGGGCATTCTTGAATGCGGCAAAATCAAAATACTCGAAAACGAACTAATGAAAAACCACACTACCTTCAGAATAGGAGGACCTGTTAAATACTTCCTGGAAGTAGAAGATACCATTTCTCTAAAAAAACTTTTATCCTTCCTCAGCAAGGAAGGAATCAACTTCTTTTTACTAGGAGCAGGTTCAAACCTGCTAGTATCAGACTACCCTATTGAAGATACTGTCATAATCAAACTTGGGAACACCTTTAAGAAAATCAATATCAACGATACAGGGAATGAAAATGTAACTGTTGAAGTCGGAGCAGGATACACTCTACCATCTTTATCAAAGGAGATGTACAATTACGAACTCAGTGGAGCTGAGTTCTGCATTGCAATACCTGGCACATTAGGAGGCGGACTAATAATGAACGCAGGAGCACACGGAAGTGAACTCAAAGATATCACCAAATGTGTTTATTGCTTGACGAAAGATGGAGAAGAGGTATACTTATCAAATGAAGAGGCAAAATTTTCCTATAGGAATAGTGGCTTAAGAGATTTCATAGTAGTAGGGGCAAAGCTAAAGCTAAAAAAGGGTGATAAAAAGCTTATAAAGGCAAAAATGGAAGAAAACCTTATTTATAGGGCAAATACACAACCAAAAGGTTTTTCTGCTGGAAGCATTTTTAAGAATCCCCCTGGAACAAAAGCTTGGAAACTCATTAGAGACGTAGGCTTAAGCGGATACAGAATAGGTGATGTAATGTTTTCTGAAAAGCATGCAAACTTCATAATAAACCTGGGAAATGGCAAAGCAAATGACGTTATGGAACTAATAAACCTAGCAAAAGAAAGGGTAAAAAAAGAGTTCAATATAGAGCTAGAATTAGAAATAAAATTGTTAGGGAAGTTCTAATTATTGAATTTCAATGGTCCTATAAGATATAATGAAAACATGAGATTACTAAGCAGGTCAAAAAATCAGCTAAAAGTAGGAATAGACCCAACACCTTTGGTAGATGTAATGTTCCTAATAACTATATTCTTCATGCTCACATCAAGCATTATAAAAACTACATCGATAAACGTAAACTTACCAAAATCCCTAACATCAGACTCCCAACCAAGAACAAGCATAAACATAACTATAACAAAAGATGAAAAAATATACATAAACGAAAACTTAGTATCTCTCGAAGACATATCACCAATAGTGAAAAGGATAGCCGTAAAGGACCCCTCAGTACCAGTAATAATAAGAGGAGATAAAGACATAAGATACCAACTTTTAGTAGATGTAATGGATAGAGTGAGAATAGGAGGAGCTACAGAAATAAGCCTATTGGTTGAAACAAGAAGATAACTACCTAACTGTTTCTACTATTCTTGTTTCTCTTATAAGTGTCACCTTTATCTGCCCGGGAAAGTTTATTTCCTCATCTATTTTCTTTGCTATCTCTCTTGCGATAATCTTAGCTTCTTCATCTGAAACCTTAACACTATCAACGAAAACTCTAAGTTCCCTACCTGCTTGTATAGCGTAAGCCTTCTCAACGTTTTCAAACGACAAAGCTATCTTCTCAAGGTTTTCTAACCTCTTTATGTAGTTCTCTAAATTTTCCTTTCTTGCTCCTGGTCTAGCAGCAGATATAGCATCCGCTATCATCACCAAAGAAGCATCTATAAACATTGGCTCAACTTCTCCGTGATGCGCAGCTATAGCATTCACAATTCTATCAGGATATCCCCACTTCTTAGCAAGGTTTGCTCCAACTAGTGCATGTCCTCCCTCGGATACATCCAAAGCCACTTTACCTACATCATGCAAGAGCCCTGCTTTCTTAACATTAAGAACGGTATTATAGTCAAGCCCCAATTCTTCAGCAATCCTCGCAGCAATAATAGCCGTCTCTATGGAATGAGCTAAGACATTTTGGGAATAACTGACCTTGAATTTCAACCTACCTACGTATTTATACTCCTCATTGGACATAGGTTGTAAGCCTAAATCATTATAGGTTTCTTCACCAACTTTGTAAATCTCCTCTTCAAACTCATTCCTAACCTTTTCATAAACCTCTTCTATAGTGGCTGGATGAATTCTACCATCATCAACAAGTTTAATCAGTGCTCTCTTAGCAAGTTCTCTCCTTATAGGGTCAAAAGAAGACAAAACAACAACTCCTGGCGTATCGTCTATTATAAGATCTACACCCGTTATTGTCTCAAAAGCTCTTATATTCCTTCCCTCTCTTCCTATTATCCTACCCTTCATCGCATCATTAGGCAATTGAACCGAAGAAATGACAGTTTCATTGACAACGTCAAGAGCTATCCTTTGGATAGCATCAACTATTATTTTTCTAGCTTTCTCAACAGCCTTCTGATTATATTCTTCTTCTATCTTCTTAACAAGATTCAAAGCCGAAATTTCTGTTTCTTTCTTTATACTCTCTACAAGAAGGTTTCTAGCATCCTCCTTTGTCATACCAGCAATTTTTTCAAGCTCCTGCATCAATCTCTCTCTTTCTTCCTCCAACTTCCTCTGCAAATCATTAAGTTCCCTTTCCTTTATCGCAAGTTCTCTTTCCTTTCTCTGAAGATAAGATTCTTTCCTTTCTATATTTTCTTCTCTAGATAGAAGCTTCCTCTCAAAAGCTTGTAAGTCCCTTCTTATGTTTCTTAGATCTTTTTCTATCTCCTCTCTATATCTATTTGCTTCTTCTTTGGACTCCAAAATAGCTTTACTTTTGAGTTCTTCCGCTTCTCTTTTAGCAAGTTCCAATACCCTTTTACTTTCCTCTTGAGCCTCATCCACTATTTTCTTGGCCTTTAATCTCATCTTCTGAAAACTCAAGAATCCTACAACAAGAATAGCTACATAGGTCAAGACAGAAAGCAGAATAACCACACCTGCTATAGCTGTATTCATAAAACTCTCCTTATTTAGTTGAAATATATTTAGAGCAACCCCTAAGGAATGGTTATTGTTCGTTAAACAAGTATATTGTAAGTCCGCTTTCAATTTTCGGGAAAAAATCAGTAGACTTCTGAGGCATAACGAGATTCTTTTCAGCAACTCTTATAACTTCTTCTATTGAAGTTGGATTTAGTATAAAAGCTAAATCTCTTATACCTTTCTTTACGGTACTTATAGCATCCTTTTCATACCTAGTATAATCAACATACGCTCTAGAAGTAACTTTCTCTTCACTAAGCCCCAATATTCTCTTTAAAACTAATTCTGTCAATATCGAAACGTCCAAGGAAGCAACTTCTTGACCAACTACACTTGATATTTCCTTTATTATCTCACCTTTCAGCTCTTCCTTAAGGGTTATAAGATAAATCTTTGAAGGATCATACATTGAATACACACCGAAACAAACCATTCCTTTTTCCTTCCTATCTCTCATTACTGCGATTAGCTTAGATATAGCAACTTCTGACATCTCATCTGAATAAGATATCGCTGCTATTTTAAAGTACTGAGCTAACTTCTTTATAAACTCTTCCTGTAAGAAAGACTCAACCTTCACAAGCCTCTGAGTTGGTAATATTATGAGATCCTTTGAGTACATATTGAAAAACGCAGCAAGGACATAAGAGTAAGGCTTATTCTCATCGATTCCCTTCTCCTTAGCATACAAGAGTGCCGTCTCATACCTGTGATGTCCATCAGCTATATAGATGTTAGAGTTCGATAATTTATTAACAATGAATTCTTCTAGCTTTTTATCAGGCACCTTCCAAATAGTGTGCCTAACCCCTAGTTCATCAACTACACTCCTAGCAGTATAATCAAACTCCATGTCATAAATCTTATTGTTGATTTCAGATTCTTTGTCAGCATAGAGGAAGAAAAGAGGCTCCAAGTGTCCATTCACAGCCTCCATCAATTTCCTTCTATCCTCTTTAGGCCCCCCGAAGGTTTTTTCGTGTCTAAACACACCATTCCCGTAATCTTCCACCATCATTATAGCAATTATTCCCCTTCTTTTGTAGTTCTTACCTCTAAATGAAAACTTCTGCTCATATATAAAAATTCCTTCCTCTTTGTCAGTAAAAAGAACATCTTTAAGTAACCAACTCAATAATTTCTTCTGAGCATTTTCGTACTTCCTATCCCCCTCTCCTTCCGGTAAAGTTAAGTGAACTATATTATATGGACTTTTAGCAGCAAAAACCTCTCTTTGCTCAGGTGATATTATATCATAAGGTGGCGCAACCACCAAGTTTAAATCCCCTACAACATCTTTATTGTACAGAGTCGCTTTGAAAGGTTTTATTTTGGGCATTTTTTCACCTATCTGATGTTATATCTTTCTGCAATAGATTTTAAAGTATTATTTATTTCTTTAGCAATGTCCAATAGGAAGTCACTCTTCCTTAACCTAATTTCATGAGTTATTGGTAGTTTGCCTTCAGCTATTTCCCTTAGTTCCTTCTTTATCCTGTGCACAGGTCCAGCAATGCTATGAGAGAAGAACAAACCAAATATTGTTATAAGAAGAATCTGCAAGATACTCAAAGCAACAATTGGCTTCCAGTAGAGGTCCAAAAGATTATAAGCCTTCTTCTCATAAGTCCTTGTTTCATATATCAAAACATCCGAATAAGAATTAATACTACCAAGTATTGACTGTATCTTGGCTAACGACCTATTAAGTGAATCCAAAGTTTCAGTTTCAATACCTGATTTAGGATCATTAACAAGATTCCTCAACTCATCAACAAATCCAGGTTTAGCCTTTAGAAAATCATAAGTAGAAGTTACCAAATTTGCATATAAATTTAATCTTTCCTTAAAGGAATTGAACTTATCTTGGTACTTGGTTCCCTTGAAAACTTCCTCCAAAGTAGCAAGAGATACATTCATGTCTTCAAAAGAACACTCTTGAACTGCTCTTCTCAAACTAAGAACAGCTTTGTTGACTTTGTTAACAGTTTCCTCACCTTTACCATTTGCCAACTCATAAGCTAAAGACACAATACCACTGCTAAAAGAAGAATTAAGATCCTTACTAAGAAGTTCCTTCTTTATCTCACTCGCCTTAATAACATTGCTATCAAACTTCTTTATCATTGCTGAATATTCATCAACCTTTGAAATAATCTTTGAATCCGCTTTTGATTTACTCAAAACTTTCTTCATGCCATCGAGAATAAAACCTATATCAGTGGTTTTATAAAAGTCTTTTGTTATCTCCTCAAATAAAACACCTTTTGAAAACTTCTGACTATCTATATAAACAAAAAAACCAAATGATATGACAGCACTAATCAATATTAGTACAACAAACCTCAAAATGAATTTCGTTTGGAAAGGTTTATCTACGAAGTATCTAAATCTTTTCTTTTTCTCAGGCATAAACTCACCCTCCTTCTCAAGGTTATTCTAAAACAGACTCCCCTTGTAGTCAAGAAAATTTTCGTTAAAATGCTCTTGATTACTAAAGCACCAACTCAGATAACCTAAAGTTAGGGCCATCCTTACACACTAACTTGTACCCTTCTAAAGTTTTGGTGCTACATCCGTAGCATACACCTATACCACATCCCATCACTGTCTCCAAAGATACAAGAACTTTTTCCTCAGATAATCTAAGCTCTTTCATAGCTTTATACATAGGTAGAGGTCCACATGAATAAACAAACTCTCCCCCATACTTCTCTCTAAAGACATCTGTAATAAATCCCTTATAGCCTACTCCACCATCCTCAGAAGATATAAAAACCTCATCAAAGAAGTGTAAGTAATCATCAAAAAACTCATCTTTGCTCTTTATACCCCAAAAAAGCCTTGATTTCTTATTCATACTCTTCAGTAACATCGCCAGAGAAACCATATTAGCGATACCAACACCACCAGCCACCATCGAAACACTCTCACCACCTGTGATATCAAAATCAAATACAGAATTCCCTAAAGGTCCTATTATACTCAAACTTTTCCCCTCAGTAACCTCAGATAACTCTTTAGAACCTCTACCAACCACCTTAACCAGTATAGAGAACTTACCATTGTCTTTAAAAAGGAGGGTGTACGGTCTTCTAAAGAAGACTCTATCTAGTTTTATATTAACAAACTGCCCAACCTTTATAGCTTTTGCTATTTTCTTAGAAGAAAAAGTTATTTCGTGATACTTCCCCACCCTTCTATTGGATAATACTTCACACTCTTCTTCAAAAATGCTATCATAAGAAACCATATACAAAATTATATTTTAACGCTCAAGTCACTTGAAAAATACTTAAGGTAAGCACTAACTTTAGAGGGAGGCTACCGCTTCCCTTGAAATCTTTACTAAATTTTAATAACTGTCATGCGCTTAAAGCAGATAAAAGATGAATGGCAAATTCTAATATTGTTGTTTACTTTGTAAAAACAGGCTAAGCAGGCTAAGCCTGTTTTTCAAAAATCTTCTTGAAAAAATTTTCACAGCAACTTGATAATTTTTTACTTATGAGGATATACAACACACTTTCAAGACAGGTAGAAGAATTTATTCCTTTGGAAGGAAACAAAGTAAGAATGTACTTCTGTGGACCTACAGTTTATGACTTTGCCCACATAGGCAACTTTAGAACTTTTGTAATGTCAGATATACTTCATAGATATCTGAAGTTCAGAGGATACGATGTTACATTTGTTATGAATCTTACAGATGTAGATGATAAAACCATAAGAGGTGCAATGAAAGAAGGGATTTCCCTCAAAGAATACACAGACAGGTACGCAAAAGCCTTCTTTGAAGACTTAGAAACAATGAGAATAGAAAAAGCTACTTACTACCCCAGAGCAACAGAAACAATAAATGACATAGTTGAGTTCATAAAAGTTTTAATGTCAAAAGGACATGCATATAAGACTGAAGACGGAGTATATTTTGATATCTCATCATTCAAAGAATATGGGAAACTGTCAAAGTTAGATAAATCAAACATAAAGCCTGGCGCAAGTGGTAGAGTCAGAGTTGACGAATACTCAAAAGAGGATATCGTTGATTTTGCACTTTGGAAAGCTTGGAAAGAAGAAGATGGAAACGTATATTGGGAAACGGAAATAGGCAAAGGAAGGCCAGGATGGCACATTGAATGTTCTGTCATGAGTACTAAATATTTAGGAGATACCTTAGATATTCACGGTGGTGGAGTAGATTTAATATTCCCTCACCATGAAAACGAAATTGCGCAATCTGAATGTAAAACTGGAAAACAGTTTGTAAGATATTGGTTCCACGTAGAACATTTAATGATAAACGGAAGAAAAATGTCAAAATCCGAAGGTAATTTCTTTACTTTAAGGGACCTAGTAGCTAAAGGCTACAGCCCAAAAGCTATAAGATTAGTCCTAATATCAACTCACTATAGAAAACCTTTAGACTTTACAGAAGAAAAAGTGAAACAAGCAGAAAGTACTGTAAAGAATTTAGAGTTATTCATAGCAAAAATGAAAAAAGTCCTATCAAAAAACAATGAAATACCACCTACAAAACTAGACATCATAGAAAATGCTAAAAATAAGTTCGTAGAATCAATGGACGACGACCTAAATGTACCTGAAGCACTAGGTATTGTATTCTCTCTTATTTCAGAATTTGAAAATACAAATATTACAGCCATCTCCTCAAAGGAAGCTGAAGAAATACTAAGATTTCTGGCAGATGTAAAAAGAGTTCTAGATTTCTTTGACATGGATATAGACGAAGTACCTCAAGAAGCTCTTAGAATGCTAGAAGAAAGAGAGAATCTAAGGAAAAACAGAGAGTTCTCCAAAGCAGATGAAATAAGAAACAGACTCACAGAAATGGGATACGAAGTTATAGACACAAAAATAGGAAGCATAGTTGTGAAGTTCAAAAAATGAATTAAAAAGTAGATTAAATAATCCTCACACCTAAATTATCAACCGATAGTATTTGTATGTCATAATCAATAGAGGTTTCTTTAGATAAAAAGTCTCTTATTCTAGCCAAGTCATTGAATTTCGGAACACCCGAAAACATAAGGCAAAATGTAGGGCCACTACCAGAAACGAAGCTACCTATATAAGGAGTTTCAAATTCTCTACCATCAAGTTCTAAGATCTTCTCAAACCCTTTGTACAAGTGTTTCCGATACTTCTGATGTAGTTCATCTTTTAAACCGATTTTAATTAAATCATATCTTCTTTTCATCACTCCGATAATCAAGCTAACAGCATACTTCATGTTTTTTACAACATCGTCAAGGGGGTACATCTCGGGTAAAACTTTTCTAGCTTCCTTCGTGGAAACTTCAAACTCAGGCATTACAAAAACGAGTTTTATATCTTCAGGAAAATCAATCTTATCAAATTTATTGTAGCCGTCGAGGCTACATACAGAAAAACCTCCGATTATAGCAGGTGTCACATTGTCAGGATGTCCTTCAATCTCAATAGCCAACGGTAGTATTACCTTTTCCTTTGCTACTTTAAAATCCTCTAACTCCCCTTTTATCTTGCCTCTACTAAGTAAGTAGAGATAACCTAATGTCAATCCTCCCACAATAGCAGAAGAACTACTTCCCAATCCCCTCTTTATGGGTATATGATTCTTTACCCATATTGACAAATCAGTAGGTACTCTTTCTTTAAATTCCTTCAAAATACGAGAAAAAGAAACAAAGACTATATTTGACTCGTCCTCTTCAGGCTTAGGTCCTACCCCGAAGTACTCTATTACTTTCCCTTTTCTCTCCCTAAACGAAAAGTAAGAATATATGCTCACTGCCAAACCGAAGGTATCAAAGCCACTCCCTATATTAGCTGAACTTCCAGGAACTATTACGGTACATTTTGATATATCCATACACTTAGAATTGCTGTAAGTTCTCTAAAAATTCGTCATTATTCCTCGTTTTCAATAGAACTTCCGTAAGTTTCTGTATTATCTCCTCATTGCTCATATCACTTATTGCTCTTCTAAGCAACCATATCCTATGAAGTTTATCGTCAGGTAGCAATAGTTCCTCTCTTCTCGTACCTGAAAGCTTAAGGTCGATAGCTGGGAAAATCCTCTTGTTAGCCAAATCTCTACTCAAGTGTATCTCCATATTGCCTGTACCTTTAAACTCTTCGTATATCACCTCATCCATCTTACTACCTGTATCTATCAAAGCGGAAGCTATAATCGTTAAACTCCCACCCTCCTCTATCTTCCTAGCCGAACCAAAGAAGTACTTAGGTTTCTGGAATGCACCAACTTCTATACCACCTGACATTATTCTACCCGTTGGCGGCATTATCTGGTTATAGGCTCTCGTTAACCTTGTCAAACTATCAAGAAGTATAACAACATCCATCTTCATTTCCACGAGTCTCTTAGCTCTCTCTAAAACCATTTCGGCAACTACTCCATGTCTATGCGGCTCCTCATCAAACGTTGAGCTTATAACTGTCACATTTTTAAGTGACCTCTTCCAATCTGTTACTTCTTCAGGTCTTTCATCTATTAACAATATAAACATCACAACTTCAGGGTGATTCTTACGAATTGCTGTTGCAATTTTCTTAAGCAATGTTGTTTTTCCAGCTTTAGGCTGAGATACAACCATACCTCTCTGACCTTTACCTATCGGGACAAACATATCAACTATCCTAGTATCAACATCATCATGCGAGTACTCCAAATTGAACTTCTCTGTAGGAAACATCGGTGTGAGATCCTCAAAATTTGGTCTTCTGTGAAGAGGACCTGTGAAAGGAACTCCATTAACATGTGTTACCTTTATTAATCCAAAATACCTTTCGTTTTCCTTCATCGGAGGTCTGATAGTACCAACAATCTCATCACCTGTTCTTAACCCCAAAGACCTTATCTGACTTTGTGCTACATATATATCACCAGGTACCGGTAAGTAATTGTGTTTCTCTGACCTCAGAAAACCATATCCTTGGTTTTGATCTGTAAGAATCTGTAAAACTCCTCTACCATAGACTATACCACCAAGTTTAGTATGATTTTCAACAATTTTAAACAATATATCTTGTTTTGTTCTGTATGACGTTAGTTTATAACCATAAGCCTGCTCTAGAAACTCTAGAAGCTCATCAGCACTCTTCTCCTTGAGATCATCAAGATAAAGCTCTCTTATATCATCTGAAAGAATTTTTTTCGAAGGCTTAGAAGGGATTTCCTCAACTTCAACTTCTTCTTTAATGCTTTCTAATGTCTCTTTGAATTCGTCCTCTTTTGGCTCAACCTCAACAGGCTCAGTCTCCTCCTTCAACTCATCTTGAAAAATATTTTCTTGAGACTTAGAAAATAGATTTGACTCAAAAGAATTAGCTTCAATTTCCTTTTCAATATCACCAAACATAAAAAACCTCTCTAGAAGATTTTTAGAAGAATGGAAAACCTCAGAGATATATTTCCTATTTTATAAGTTTGGAACATAACTATCAAGTTTCTTGAATGTTCCTAAGTTTTTATTGATAATAAAATAAAGTCAAAGGAGTAGGTACATGAAACTTTTCGTAAAGAAGTATGTCTTTTCAGAAGGGCAAAGGCTTTTCTGGGCAGCCTTCCTCTCAATATTTTTGCTATTCTTCCTACTATTTGTACACCTCTGGATAACATCAAACTCATTCGAAAACTTCAAGACAGAAATAAAAATAACTGCATTAATGAATACATCTAAATTGATTTACGACAAATACGGTGGTGCTATCACAAATGAAACAGGAACAAAAAGCCAAACCAAAAAAGGTAAATCATGGCTTTCATTCTATGAAGAAGAATCCCCAGGCTTTGACCTACTCTTACAAAGCAAACCGAAAGGAAAAGAAACAACTAAAGAAAAAGAAGAAAACCCAAAATTCAAAGATTTCTCATACATTTTAGGTTACATCGTAACAAATTACGGTTTACCAGCAGATGAAAACGAGTTACTTACCAAAGACCTATGGAATATAGAGGTAATAAAGGGAGAAAAATTAATAGCTTCTTCCGACATCGAGAGCTTAGATAAAGGGAAAATATCAATAAGGAACCTATTTAGGATAAAAAAGGACTCAACAGAAAATAATTTCGTAGTTGAAGAAAGAAACAGAGGCTTCTTCGCAGGATACGATGAAGTAATAAAAGGCTACACTTTCAAAGATGAGGACCTAACAGTAGGAGTGGGATACATAGAAAAACCTCTTGTCTTCCCATATACACCTCTTATATTTTATTTCATCCTCTCACTAATCCTAGCTTTGATTTTCATACCCATAAAGTTCCTTCCCGAGAAAATAAAGCTATACGTAGGTATAGCTCTACTCATAGTAATAGCACTAATATTATACTCATCATACTCTAATTACTTAAACTATACAGTATATTCCAAAGCTGAAGAGGTAAAGCCACTAATAAGCGACCTATTCAAATCACTCCAAGAAAAAGAGCTTGTAAACAGCAAAGAGGAATTTGTTCAATACCTATCGAAAGAAGTAGGAGACATAAAAGCGATTTCTTATACATCAACTGACGGAACTTTTGACATTGAACCTAGTTCTTTAAAATACTATCAAAATTTATTTTTAACACCATTCATACTGATATACCTCATAGCATTTTTATTATCACTTGGCGTATTTTACTATTCTGCTAAAGGTGGGCTAGAGAAGTGGCTGAATGCATTTTATAACTACAGTGTTGTTTACATATTCATCATTCTAGCTTTATTGCTAGTATTTATACTGATAGGAGTACCTTTCCTATTTACCATAATAATGAGTTTTACCTCTCTATCTAGATACCTATCTGATCTCAACCTTGCTAGGCAATTCGTAGGACTATATAACTACCAAGACATACTGAATATTCACCACATCTTAGCGATGATAGGATTCGAAAAATCAAAAGAAATAGTAGAATCATCTCCTTTCTTCGTAAGGAATTTTACTAACTTCTATCAGGTGTTAATCAACACCTTCCTTTATACCTTCTTCTCAGTTATAATTCAGGTAACACTAGGTGTCTTATTCGCTGTTATCCTCAACGATAACAGAGTAAAACTAAGAGGGATATACCAAGTTCTTCTCATCTTACCCTGGGTAATTCCAACATACATTAGCGCTCTTCTGTGGAGAGAAGCACTAGGTCAATATGGTGTCTTCAAACAGCTTTTTGATTCAATAGGTCTGGAAGGGTTCAATATATACGCAAACAGTACAGTATATTTCTTATCGATTTGCTTTGTTAGTGCGTGGTATGCATTCCCATTCATAATGATTGTAACATTAAGCGGATTACAAGGAATATCTGAATCGGTAAAAGACGCTGCATTAATAGATGGTGCTGGATGGTTTACAAGACTCTTTTCTATTTATCTACCTTTAATAAGGCCTACTCTACTACCATCAGTACTACTCTCCTCTATATGGACTTTTAATAACTTTAACATTGTCTACCTCTATACCGGTGGGAATGACGCGTATGACATACTGATAACAAGAATATACGATTTTGTTTCGAGACCAGACCTTAGAGTATTTACTTATGGATATGCTGCCGCCTATTCTACGCTAGTTTTCATCATATTGCTTATCTACATACTAGCATTTGCTAGAATAACAAAACTAACCGAAAGAACTTATTAGGAGGGATTATGAAAAGGATTTATTACGTATTAATTCAAGTATTTTTGATATTGTCCGTAATCTTACTTCTTTTGCCTGTACTTTGGGTAGTTTTAATATCTTTTTACTCTAGGGATCTAATGAGGACTATATTCTCAGAAATACTTCACGGGAGATTACATCTATCTAGCCTTACACTAGGAAATTATCTCTATATTCTTACAGATCCTAACTTCTTACAGTGGCTTTTAAACAGCGCTATAGTTGCTGCTAGTGTGGCATTTGTTAGTACATTCATAGGATTCATGGCAGGATACGGCATATCAAGGTACCAATTCCCCGGCAGAAGAGTATTCCTAATATCTCTACTTGTAACTCAGCTTTTCCCAATTGCAATGATGATAGTTCCTTTCTTGATAATAATGTCACTACTAGGACTAATCGGAACACTCCAAGGATTAAGTTTGGCATATCTAGCAACAACATTACCTTTCTCCATATGGATACTCAAGGGCTTCTTTGATACAGTTCCTTCCGATATAGAAGAAGCTGCCGTAGTTGATGGAGCGAATTTGTTACAGCTAATTGGATACGTACTAATCCCTATATCACGTCCTGCTTTAGCAACATCCTTTATATTTTCATTCGTTACATGTTGGAATGAATACGCTATTTCTTTTGTATTCCTATCAGATGTTTCGCTTTACACTCTACCACCAGGTATAAAATCATTACTCGACAATAATGACCTTTCAGGCTTTGCAGCTGCCGTAGTTTTAGTATCAATACCAGTAGTATTTCTATTCATGTACATAAGAAAAGAATTAGTAGAAAGCGTAACATTAGGTTCAGTTAAGGAGTAGAAAATGTTTATTCCGTTATTTGACATAAACAACAGAGGAAGTGGCATTACCTTCACTCCATTCATGACACTGATAATAATATCCAATGTTATCGTATTTGTTTATCAGAGCTTTCTTATTCCAGATATTCAAGCGTTCTTTAGAGAATGGGGGGTAGTTCCTTTAAAAATACTGAAAGCAAATGAAATAATTTCTGACATTCCATACTATCCATATATAACACTCGTAACATATTCATTTATTCATGCTAACTTTTGGCACATATTAGGCAATATGTGGTTTTTCTTTATATTTGCTAATGATGTTGAAGCAAGGATGAGACCTATAATATTTCTTTTATTCTATCTAGGTGGAGCTATCATAGCTGCTATTTCCCAAATACTCTATGCAACAAATTGGAATCTAAACATAGAAAACATCTACTCTAACAAAGACTTACTAGCCAGTCTTTCAATACCTTTAGTAGGAGCTAGTGGAGCTGTTAGTGCTGTCTTAGGTGCTTACCTTAGGTATTTCCCTGAAGCGGAAATTGCCACATTGGTTTTATTCTTCTTCATAACGATTATACCCATATCTGCGATATGGTACATAGGTGGTTGGTTCGTCTACCAAGTAATAAATGCTCTAGCTAACCCCCAATCAAGTGTCGCATGGATTGCTCATATCGCCGGATTTGTTTACGGATACCTCTTCGCTAGTGTGTACAAAGGTAAAGAAGAATACTAGATATGCCTGTTGATATAGTCAACTTCCTCATATACAACTTTCAATTTTTTTTGGTGGCATTTACAAGAACAATGGGCATGCTTTCAATACTACCACTTTTCAGTGGCATCAATGTACCCAATAGGGTAAGAGTGGTACTAGCATTCTTTTTATCGTATATAATTTTTCCTATCATATCTCAGATGGGATATGAATTACCAAAAAGTCTAGGAGACTTTTTCTTTTTGCTTGTTGGCGAGCTGATAATAGGTTTGCTCATTGGTTTCTTCGTTTTCTTAATAGTCTCTGCTTTCCAATTAGCTGCTCAAATATTTTCTACTTCATTTGGGCTTGGATTCATAGAAGTTGTTGACCCTCTTTCTGAAACTAGCATACCAACCTATGGTACATTACTCCTAATATTTGCAACAATGGTTTTTATTGCAGTTAATGGGCCATTTCTATCATTTCAGGCAATAATTGAAAGCTACAAAAAAATATGGCTTTCAAATATCAGAATAGAAACAATAGAGGCAGCTGCAAAGTTTATTGTTAGTGGGTTCAATGCTATGTTCCTCATCGCTCTACAAATCTCCATACCAATAATAGGTGTTATCTTCATAGTAGACATAGTTATAGGCATCATAGCCAAAACAGCTCCACAGATGAACGTTCTAAACCTTGGTTTTGATGTAAAAATGGTGCTAGGGCTAATACTCGTCATAATTTTTATCGGTCCTATACTAACATTGATGCAAGATGTCATAAAAGAAGCCTTTTATAAAATCTGGCACTTCCTCAAGATGTTCTAAAAATTTTGATAAAACTCTATCTTCAAGCTCCTACTCATAAGGCTTCTAAGTGATTCGAATGGTGATTTCCCTTCATAAAGAAGTGAAAAAACTTCGTTCACTATCGGCATTTCAATATTATTTATTTCTGCCAATCTCTTTATTGCAGGTGTACTATAGTACCCTTCTGCAACCATCTTTGAACTTTTTATTACCTCCTCAGGTTTCTCACCTTTTGCTATCCTTTCGCCAAGTCCCCTATTCCTACTATGCTTACTAGTACATGTAACTATTAAGTCACCCACACCAGAAAGCCCAAAGAATGTTTCAAACTTTCCTCCCATCTTAATCCCAAACCTAGAAATTTCATGAAGTCCCCTAGTTATAAGAGACGCTTTAGCATTATCTCCTAACATTAGCCCATCACATACACCTGCGGCAATAGCTATTATATTTTTCGTAACGCCCGAAATCTCAACACCCCTTATATCATCCCAAACATAAACCCTAAAACTCTCAGAACTTATTGAAGATTGCACTTTTTTAGCTAAATTGAGGTTATCCATTGCCAGGGTAATAGCACACGGTAATCCTAAAGCCACTTCTTCAGCATGACTAGGTCCCGAAAGAACACCCACATCAGAAACATCTATTTCATCAGTTATTATCTCCGTTGGAAACTTTAATGTCTCAAACTCTAACCCCTTGGTACAGCTTATTACTATTTTACCTTTGAGAACCTCCCTGAATTCCTTCAAAGTACCTCTTAGATACTTTGAAGGTACAACAACAAAAACAACATCTCTATCACTCAAATCTTGAGGCTCTGAAACCAAAGTGATTGATGAAGGAATTTTCACCCCTTTGAGATAATCAGGGCTCTCGCCATATTTCTCGATGTAATCTATCACTTCTCTCCTTCTAACCCACAACTTAACATCATTATTTTTTGAAAAAACTATTGACAAAGCTAAGCCCCAACTACCTGCTCCGATAATACCTACCTTCATAAAACCACCTATGTTTTCCTTTTTTTCCTTTCTGATGCTGGAAACAAAACATTGTTTAGTATCAACCTGTATCCTGGCGAATTAGGTGTAAGAGAAACATCAGTTGGAGGGTCACCAACATAGTGTGAATAATCCTCAGGATCATGCCCACCTAAAAAACAGAAAGCACCTTTGCCAAGCTCACCTCTTATATACTTAGCATAACCAGGCAAACTATCACCATAGTCAGCAAGGATTGTGATACTTTCTTTCATTCTCCCTTTATTAAATGCTGTTGTTTGCCCCAGAAATTCCTTTAGCTTAGTCGTATGATTTTGTACCAACATAGTACTCACAGGATCGTACTTTGCTGAAAATTCTTTCAAATAAAAATAATTCGGATGATTGTAAGAAATAGCGTAGTTCGGATAATCAATGTCAGAGTACTCGTAAACATAAGGGTCAGTAATAATTGAGAAATCTTTAAAAGCAAAGGTTATATCAAAGTTTAGTTTTGAAGAATAATTAGGATCAACAGGTGTACCATCAAAAATTTCAGGCACAATATCAGTATTAATTGCAGACAAAGCTATATCCAAAGTATCAGTTCCAGCACACATACCAAAAAGGAATCCTCCGTTCTCGACATATTCCCTTATCTTCATTGCTACCTTAGCTTTCATTTCTCTTACACTCCTGAAACCTTTGCTTTTCGCCATATTCTCAAGGTATGAAACCATTTTTATATACCACGGAGAAGAGCCATAACTAGAAAAAAACTTACCAAATTGGCCGGTAAAATCTTCATGGTCAAAATGAAGCCAATCTATCTGATACTCTTCTAGCTTTCCTTCAAGAATATCCTCATCAGTAAGCTCAACAAACGGAATATTCGCATACTTCAAAGCTATCTCAACAGCATCGTCATAAGGCAAATCTATCTTGAGTCTGTATAATCCTATTCTTGGCGATTTGGTCAACTTTATTATATTCATATTTTCAGTATTCGTAAGACTTGAGAGGTTTACCCAGTCCTCACTAGTTACCACCTGATAAACAATATTTTCCTTCTTCAACAATTCTTCTGTAAATCTATTCAAAGGTACAACAAAACTCCCACCCCTATAATTCAGAAACCAGTACGCTTCAATACCATTTGCTAATGTATTGTAAACAATTCCATAAGGTTTAAGATGATCTACTTGCTTCGTATCCATAGGTATCAAAATAAAATCTCCGTACGAGTGACCAAAAACTAAGAACAAAACAAGAACTAAGCACAGCTTTTTGAATACCATTACTGAATTATACAACTAAAAAAAGCCCCTTTTCTAACTTTTATACTCAAAGTACTTCTTAAGCACAGGATTCTTACAGGAAAATTCGCTATTTATGACTTAATTAAGAATGTGCTAAAAGCACATTTCAAGTAATTCTATCTCCCACACCATTTCTCAGAAAGACTTTGCCCTACTTCATTCTCAACAACATCTAAACAAAAAAGTACTACTCAGCACTAACATTATTAAGCACAAGTGCTAATTGATACGAAGTGTTTCAAGCACAAAGTGCTAAATACATTACATTGAAAATGAATTATCTTACAATTACAATTCAAATGAAGGAGGAGAACATGTCAAATAAAAAAGTTATAACCTACCTAATCTTAAACATAGTAGGGCTAATATCTATGATTACTATTAATCTCATGTCAACCTTAGGTATAATAGGAGGCATAAAACCAGATTATATATCAAATAAGTACTTCACTATACTGACACCCCCAGGCTTTTCCTTCTCTATATGGGGGATTATATACCTACTTCTGATTCTTTTTATTGGTTATCAAATTTATTCAACTATTAAAAAAGAAAATCACATAATTCTAAAGCCAGGTATATGGTTTTTCTTGAGTTCAGTTTTTAACATATCTTGGGTTTTTGCTTGGCACTATCAGATGATAGAGATTTCGTTCTTATGCATCCTCTTACTTCTCATATCGCTAATAATGGTTTACAAAGGTATAGGTATCGGGAAACTAGAAGTTTCTTGGGTTGAAAAATTATTCATGTACATACCATTCAGTATATACTTAGGATGGATAACAGTAGCTACACTCTTAAATCTTCTAGTTTTACTGACAAAACTAAACTTCACGCTTTACTTAAACTACCAAGATTTCTGGGGACTAGGTGTTTCAATACTCTTACTATTCATAACTCTGTCAGTGTTGTTTTTCAGAAACGACATATTCTACGCACTAACAATAATCTGGGCATCATCGGGAGCTCTATACTCAAGACTATATGACACAAGAATAGTAGTGGACAGCTTTACAACTTCATCTTTAATTGCAACTATAACTATAGTGACTTTGTACACATTGATAAAAATGATAAGAGGCAAAATATACTCTTTCTAATGTGTCCTCAGCACCAATATGCTTTTAGCATCCTTAGAAGACTTTGCAAACTTACTATAATTATTGTAGGAGGCAGAGCCCTCCTACAAACTCTTCAGAAGTTGAATAAGTGCTTAAAGCACAAAGTGCTTAAAGCACAAAGTTCTTTAAGCACAAGGTGCTTTAAGCACAAAGTGCTTTAAGCACAAAAGAAAAGAGTAATTTTAAATACTTTTAACTAAATCTCTGAGTTGTTTACAATCAAATATAACTTTC
>Ga0272449_1000322_pt1 | contig 57688 bp, 68 predicted proteins | sample YNPCB0241_FD_198679 | JGI IMG/M metagenome (GOLD analysis project Ga0272449, IMG submission 198679) | Hot spring sediment microbial communities from Yellowstone National Park, WY, United States - YNP-CB-024-1 | ecosystem: Environmental > Aquatic > Thermal springs > Hot (42-90C) > Sediment...
TAATAACTCCAAATGGTGTCTGGAGCAGGGGAGTCTTGGCATTGGTAACCGATGCAGACGCTTCAGTCAGAGTTTTTGAAGGAAATGCAAAAGATGTCGTTGGAATGATGGAAAGATCGAGAATAGGTTCTTTTAATCTTCTGATTTATCCATTATTTTTTGTAAAGGATTTATTAACTTTTTTAAGACTTAGAATAAGTTTCATGAGAGTAAACAATATAGAAGAGGCCTCTGAGATCTTTGAGAGAGTGATTTACCCGATGAACACAATTCTGAGGCCATTTAGAAATTCCGAAAAAATAGCCTTGGCTTTGAATATATTTCCTCTTGAAACAGGCATCGGTCTTCCGAAAATATTCTTTAATGGAAAAACAATTGGAAGAAGTGTTATTTGTGTATCATTTAAGGAAAAATTGGAATGTGAGTTTAGAGATTCTTTCCCTGAGAGAGGAAAAAATTTCGAAGAAACTGTGGAAATTTTATCCCAAGAACTAGTTAATGTGAAAAAAGTAAAAGTCATTAAAAAAGCTCTGGCGATAAAAGAAATAGACAAAAAAAGTGTGAAGGATTTTTTGCGAGAGTACAAAATATTTATGAAAAGAAATCTTGACGAAGATTTACTTCAGCAAAAATTTTTTGCAGCTAGCCCTTATATGATCTGTTTTATAAGTAAAGAGACTTATGGTTCTTGTAGTCTTGGAACTTTTGATTATGAGCTAAAATTTTACCCTTCCCTTTTTGATACGGATGTCTTTTTTGATGATGCGATTTTTGCCGGAGAATTCATACATGGAGGCGTGAGAAAATTATTCGAAGTAGTTAAAAAAGCTGACTTCGCTATTTTTGATCAAAATTTTATGCTTATGTTCGAGGAAAGAGTGAATGAATTAATTGAAGAAATTAATGGTTATGGAATTTTTACGTCCTATCCATCTTTTTCAGGTAAAGTCGGAAAAAAATTAATGAGTGAAGTTGAAAATGGTATTTGTGTTAATACAACTCAAACTATGGTTTTTTTAAACTTCAAATAATGAAAGAATTCCCATAAGGAGAATTATAGTTGGATAACATAGTGTATATAGCTTTATGTTTTTTATAGTTTTTAGACTTATTTCCCATTTGGCTTTTCTAATCGATAGAATCGAGTAAGTCAACGGAATTAAAATAATAGTTGTTAAAACTAATGTTCTGGGAATAACTCTAAGAATAGATAGCACTAAAACTAAAGAAATCGCTACAAGAAACACAGAAAAAGACAATATAAATAGTGTAAGTGGAGATGCAACAACTGCAAGTGTTTTATAACCGGCAAGAGAGTCTACAGAATAATCCTTTATGTCCTTCAACAGCACCCCTGAGATGTAAAGAGAAGATACGATCATTGCAAAGGAAAAACCAAGAGTATCAATTTGAGAAAAGAATGTCCAGATCAATAAAGCAAAGCTAGGTGTAACAATTAGGTATGTTAAAATCTCGGTTCTGTAATCTTCTTTTAACCTTCTAATCTTTTTCCCAATTAGAATCTTGTCGGAATATACCCATGTGAAAATTAGACAAATAAAGAACAGCAGGCCCGCAAGTGTGTCTTTAGTTAAGGGGAGCATTAAAGCTGAGATAGTATAGAACAATAAAACTAAAAACGTTGCCTTTCTTCTATTTTCTAGGAGAAAAACCGAATTTCCTCTTCCATCTCTTGCATCATCTTCTGCATCGTTTACATGATTCCAGAGATTCGTTGCAATAAAGAAGAAAAAGCAGAAGACGTAAGAAATTGCGAATTCCAAAATTCCCGATTTTGAAAGTGAAAAAGCGAAAAAAGAAGTTAAAGGCAAAGGATAGGCAATATTAACCGGTTTGGATCCAACTTTCAAAAGATTAAAATAAAATTTTAGCCAGCAAATATCTTTACCTTCTTGAAGACTTCCTCCGCCTTCTTCTTTTCCTCCATACATCCCCACCAATTAATTAGATACAATCAAAATATTTAAATTTTTTCTTTATTATAATAATAATTACTACTACAATTATTATTTTCATGCAAAAGATGCACAGGAAAAAAAAGCTTGAAAAAGAACTCAACTGGAAAAGGCTTTTAGCTTCTCGTAAAGCATTGGCAAGAAAAGACCGACATCTGTAACGATTCCGATTGCTTGGTGTGTCCCACGATCCATGAGCTTCATCACAGTGGCCGGATTTGTATCCACGCAGATTGTTTTCACCCAGGAAGGCAGAAGATTGCCCACTGCAATGCTATGCAGCATCGTTGCCAGCATCAGTACCATATCTATTCCTTGCAAGGCCTTTTTCATCTCTGTCTTTGCAACCATTACATCTGTTATAACCTCTGGCAACGGGCCGTCATCCCTAATCGATCCGGCAAGGATAAAGGGAACTCCCTTGCGAATGCACTCGTACATAATCCCCTCTCTCACGATTCCCATTTCTACTGCCTTCCTTATTCCTCCTACTGACATTATCTTGTTTATTGTATACAAATGATGTCTATTACCGCCCGGTACAGGCCTTCCAGTTCTTATATCCATACCGAGTGAGGTCCCGTAGAGGGCAATTTCGATATCGTGAACGGCCAATGCATTTCCGGATAGAAGGAGGTCTACAAAGCCATCTCGTATCATTCCTGCAAGCGCGTCTCTTGCGGCTGTATGGTTAACCGCCGGTCCCGCAACGACGGCTATTTTACCACCAGCTCTCTTTAAATCTACAATTTCCTTCGCAATCATCTCTATCATCTTCTCTGTGGGTCTTTCTGATGAAACTCTGCCACCCATGAATTCAAAGTAGGTTGATTTTCTTGGTCTTTCAGGCGGGATTATTCTAACACCTTTTTCCCCGATAACGACTAAATCGCCTTTCTTGACTTCGTTTATCGAAAGACAGATTGCCCTGTTATCTCTTATCGTGATTACTCTGTCCATCGCAATTCCTTCTACTTCCAGCCATCTCCCTTTATAGCAGACAAAGGTTCTGTGGTTCGTAGTAACGTAGAAATTCTCTGGCAGAATTCTGTCTGCCGGAGCTGGCTGGAGTTCGACCTCTTCCGCTTCGGGGATTCTCGCTCCCATTTTGTGCAATTCTTTCAGGATGAGGTTCAAGTGATCCTCACTTTCACCGAAAACAATCATTCTGGCGTAGCTGTAGTCCTCTTTCCTCTTTCCTATTCTGAATTCCAGTATCTCAAATTCTCCATCGAGATCCAGGATCAAGTCCAGAACCTTTGGGAAGATCATTGAGTCTATAAGATGTCCCTCAAATTCGATCTCTTTAGCGATCATAAGACTCGTTAAGGTAGCGGATTAAATAATCTCTTGTCTCGATTATCGAAGCCGCTTCTCTCGTCTCGATTGTGAAGTAACCTTTGAATTTATTGAACGGAAAAATCTTGAGATCCACGCTTCCCTTACCTAAGGAAAGATGCTCATCTTTTTTCCCATTGTTGTCGTGAACGTGAACGTTAGCGACCCTGTCAAAGTTTTTAATGAAAAAATTGTTTCTCTGGATGTTGTAATGACCAATATCGAGAGTTAGGGCTAGGCTAGTTTCATCTAGAATTTTCGACAGAGCTTTTTCAATTTCCCCCTCTATTGCTATGGTATTTTCGAGAGCCAGGGTAACGGGACTTTTTTCGATAAAAGGCCCCAGTTCTTCTCTTATTACTCTTTCGCAGTGTCTCTCGTAGAGCTTCGGATCGAAATAAAAATTACCATTGTTCATGAAGCCGGGATTCCAGCCAATATGAAATGTTATCAACTTAGCTCCAGCTTTGTCGGCCAAGTTTATAACTTTCTCCATTTCCTCATAGCTCGCTCTTCTCATGCTTTCGCTGATCGAGATGAAGTTTGTACTCGTTGCTGGTGCGTGTATTAGGAGCTCAACGTCGTAGCTCCAAATTAGCTCTATCAGCTCGCAGTGGTTGAGAGATTCGATGCTGAAAAGTGGATGATCCATCAGGATTTCAATATGATTGAATCCGTTATCCGTTATGAAATCAAAGGCCTCTCTAACATTGTGACGAACGTCTGGCTGTGCGCCTATCTTCATGGCTCCACCATTGTTCCGATCCCCTCTTTTGTGAAGAGCTCAAGAAGTATCGCATGCCTTTTTGAACCATCGATGATGTGGACTCTCTCCACACCTCCCTCAAGCGCTTTTGCAATGGCTTCGAATTTTGGAAGCATTCCTCCCTTCAGTAAACCTTTTTCATGCATTTCTTTCAGTTCAGAAAGCTTTATCCTGGAAATCAGAGAATTCTTATCGTTTACATCTTTTAGAATTCCCGGAACGTCTGTGAGCATTATAAGCTTTTTCGCTTTCAGGGCGCTCGCTATATCGCCAGCAACGCTATCGGCATTCAGGTTGTATATGTTTCCGTTTAAGTCCGCTGAAACCGGGGAAACCACTGGAATAAATCCACTATCGAGCAGTATTCGAAGTATTGTTGGATTTACGAATTTAGTTTCCCCTACAAACCCTAAATCGATCATAACTTCTTCAAAACCCTTTTTCAGTTTCATCATTTTCTTTTCGGCAACTATAAGGAGACCATCTTTTCCGCTGAGCCCAACTGCTTTTCCACCATTCTTTATAAACATTGAAACGATTTTGGAATTTATCTTTCCATCCAAAACCATTTCCACAACTTCCATTGTCTCCTTGTCCGTAACTCTCAGCCCCTCAACAAACCTAGGTTTCAGACCAAGTTTCTCCATCTTTTCTGAAATCTCTGGCCCGCCCCCATGAACAACTACAGGCTTAATGCCGATATAGTGTAACAAGATTATGTCTTTAACTGTCTCTTCAAGAACTTCATCGCTCACCATTGCGTGTCCGCCAATTTTTATTACCATTGTTGTTCCGTGAAATTCTTTGATGAACGGCAGAGCTTCAACAAGGATCTCAACGTTTTGCATGGATTAAGATTTTGCCTTGTAGTTAAGATTTTTGCTCGGACTCGATTTTGAATCTTTCCTCGTTTTTAGCCATCTTATTCTTCACCGCTTTTAGTATGTCGATTCCTGCAACGTCGCAGAAGAAAAGCAGATATATCATCACATCTGCGAGTTCTTCGGCTATTTCATCCCTTTTATCTTTTAGGAGTCCCATTTCCTCCTCAAGGCTTCTTGTCCACTGAAAAATCTCCATTAACTCGGAGACCTCTATTGCCATCGATACTGCAAGATTTTTTGGACTGTGGTACTTTTTCCAACCTCTTTTGTCTCTAAATTGTCTCAAAATCTCTATTATTTCCTCCATTTCAATCTCCAAACGTTATTACTGGGCTAGTTCCAATCCTTTTTGCCCCCATTGCCCTCAGGACCGGTTTTAAAAATTTGACTCTAGCCCTATCCACAACTATGTGCACGGCTGCAGCCCCCTTTGCAAGGGGGGAAATGGTTGGATCGAAACCCTCGTTTGTTAGGTAGTCCACTATTTTCCTTAAATCTTGCTCCCTCGGAACGTTAAAGTATAAGCTTACAAGGTTTCTGGAGTTTATTACCTCTTTTATATCCGTTAGCAGGTTTTCTAAAACTTCTCTCTTTTCCCTATCCTGCAAAGAATTTTTGTTGGCAATAAAAACGGAGTGAACTTCCATGAGAACATCTATTATCCTGCATCTGTTTTCTTTGAGCGTAGTTCCGAATTCTGTAACCTCTATTATCAGATCAGCCTCGGGAAGAGGAGGAAGAATTGAAGCCTCTGTTTTTCCTATGGGATCAAAAACAACAGCGTTCAGTCCGTGTTTTTCGGCATATTTCTTCGCGATTTCCGGAAATTCAGAAGCAATATATACAGTTCTGTTTCCCACTATCTCCTTGAAATCATCCACACTTTTTACATTCGGATAGACTTCTTCAGAAATTGCTGCAACGAGTTTTGTGGGTCTAAGCGGCAGGTAATCTATAACTACTACGTTGCTGAGACTCATCTTCAGCTTCCAGTTTTCGAGTATATCTCCTCCTGTTATTCCGGCGTCTCCTTTCCCGAGTTCGATGTATAGTGGCATTATCTGCGGTCGAACTTGCTTAAAAATTAGTTTTGGGTGGTCTACATCGATAAGATAGCCTCTTTCACTTTTTCCAAGCCTGTAACCGGCTGTCTGGAGCGCATCCCAAATCGGTTTTTCAAGGTGACCATCAGGAAAGTAAACCTTGACAAGCATGCAGATGCTTGGATACCTGATTTTAAAAACTATTCGATTGCATCGCCGATTGCAATATTTGTCGCAAATGAAACAGCTGAAAGACCCGTTTTTTTGCAGAATTCAATTGCTGAATCAAATATAGCAGCTTTTGAAACTACGAGAGGTATTCCTGAATTGAAACACTTTTTTGCAATTCCAAGAGAAATTCTGCCTGAGAGGAGGAGATAGGAATTTCCCAAGTTCTCTCCATTCAGCAAAGCGGAGCCAATTGCTTTGTCGACAGCATTGTGCCTTCCAACGTCATAAGCTCTGAAAAACTTCTCCCTTCCTACTATCACTGCCACGTGGTATCCTCGAGTTCTCCTGTATTCCTCTATCTCGAGAAGAGAGAGACTCCGCTGCAAATCTTCAAGCTTGAATTTAACCGCATTTTCGATTTTTTTGCAGTCAATTTTATTCCGATTAGTCTGATTGACGTTTACTATCACCGCATTTTCAAGGATTTTTACATCGACTTTTTCAATGCTGTCCGCTATCCCCTCCGAGATTATGAAACCCAAAGCAAGCTCTCTTAGCATGTTCGGTGTGCATGCTAACTCGTTGGGAGTCCCGTTTATAATGAATGTAATCTCCCTCTCTTTTGCGATCTCTAGCGGCTCCCCTATAATTTTGATCATATTTTTTGATGTTCCAGAATGCCTTAAAAAATTTCTCTTTTCTGCCTTATCCCCGCAGTTGGCTATTGCATCTTAACGTTTATTCCGAAAATTTCCTTCGCATGTTTTTCATTACAACTCCAGCTGACGAGAACTGTTTTTGGATTAGAACTCTATTTTTATTTTCCCTCTTTTCTTTAGCCGTGCAGCCAAGAAAAGGCTGACCTCCTCTCCGCCCTGAAGGGCGAAGGTTCCCGCTAGTGCGGAGAGGTTTGGGATTACATCCCCTCTTCCTGAGGATTCAATCCTAGGCCGGGTCTTCGGCCCATTACCCCTATCCCAATCGGGACTCGTTATGAGTATGTTGTATGCTCCTACTAAGTCCGCATTAAACACTTTATTCAGCCTTGCGCATTTGAATAGTCCGCGTTTAACTCTTTTACCACATCTCTCGCCGTGAATCGGGCACCTAGATGATGTATACGCCTCGCTTACGTAGACCGCCGTTATCCCGTGTTCCTCTGCAACCTCATAAATTCTCCTCAGCAAGCAGCCAAGAGATTCGCCCTCCAAGACGCCTTCCGAATATATTAGAGGATACATATCTTATAAATTTTTTCTATTCATCCCCGCCCTGAGGGGCGAGGCTTTCTGTTGTAACACCAAATTGTTAGAAAAAGCAAAAAAACTGCCTCATACTCTACTGCCAAATTTTGGCTCCTTCTTTTCAATAAAGGATTTTATACCTTCTTCAGCATCCTTGCTTGCAAAAGAAATTGCAAACAGGTCTCTCTCGTATTCTATTCCCTCTCCTAATCCCTTCTTGAATCCCCTATTTACAGCCTGTTTTACAAGCATTAAAGCTGTTGGTGACTTTTTCTTAAGCTTCTCCGCAAAAGCTTTTACTTCCTCGATTAGTTTATCATGCTCTACAACTTTGTTTACCAGTCCAAGTCTTTCAGCAGTTTTTGCATCTATTCTCTCCCCGGTCAGACAAAGTTCCATCGCCTTCTTCCAGCCGACAATTCTGGCAAGCCTCTGCGTTCCCCCGGCCCCGGGAATTATGCCTAGATTTATTTCTGGTTGTCCAAATGATGCTCTTTCGCTCGCAATTATTATATCGCATGCCATTGCAATTTCGCAACCGCCTCCCAATGCCAAACCGTTGACAGCAGCGATAACAGGTACTTCTAAGTCCTCTAGGTCCTCAAGGACTTTTCCCAGATCCTCAATTATCTCTCTTGCCCTAAATGCATCGATTCTCGAAAACATCTTTATGTCAGCTCCAGCACAAAAAGCTCTGCCTTCTCCAACTAAAACCATTACTCTGATTTCCTTGTCCTCTCTTGCAATTTCTACGGCCTTTTTTAGACCTGCGATGAAGTCCTCGTTTATAGCGTTAAGCGCTTCTGGACGGTTGAACTTTACCCAGAGTATTCCATCTTCTTTTTTAATTTCGACGGCCATATTTTTCCCATCCAAACTAGAATTCTATCTGTAGCTCTTGGGCATACCCAAAACGTGTTCGGCGATGTAATTCAATGCCATCTGCTGAGTTACTGGGGCGAGACGAATTAGATTGATCTCCCTCCACCATCTTTCAACATCGTATTCCTTTGCATATCCGTAGCCGCCAAAAACTTGCATTGACCAGTAAACGGCCTTGATACCAGCTTCGACAGCCACAACCTTGGCCATATTTGCGTACTTTCCAACTTCTCTGTAATCTGCTTTTCTATCGTAAAGCCAAGCTGCTTTGAAGTTCATAAGCTTTGCACATTCGATGTTTGCGTATGCCTCTGCCAACGGGAACTGAAGCCCCTGATAGCTGCCTATTGGATCTGCAAAAACCCTTCTCTTTTTCGAGTAATCTACCGCCTTGCTTATTGCAAGTCTGCTTATTCCAATTGCAGCAGTGGCAAAGCCCATTCTTTCGGGATTTAGGGTATCGAGGATGAGATACCATCCCTCATCCTGAGGGGGCATCAGGGCATTTTCTGGAAGGCGAAGGTCATTGAAACTCACCTCGCAACTCTTTGAATAGTTTATTGCATGTTTTGGAATTGGATTAACCTTTATTGCCTTATTTGGCAAATCTGCTAGGAATAAACTCAGACCAAAAGTCTTTTTCGGCGCTTTTTCTAGCGGAGTCGTTCTTGCAACTATCAGCATTCCTTTAGCTCTATCAGCACCGCTTATCCATATCTTATTTCCATTTATGACCCATTCGTCTCCTTCCTTAACGGCCCTCGTTTTTATCGCAAGCGTGTTTGTTCCAGCATCTGGTTCAGTTAATGCCATGCAAAATTCCATTTCCCCTTTCGCTATTTTTGGCAAGTATTTTTCTTTCTGCTCCTCGGTTCCATGCCTTGCAATGCTTAAACCGCCAAAAACTTCGGTGAGCATGAGATACCAAACTCCCGCCATTCCACAACCATTTGCAGCTAATTCCTCCATTGCTATTAGCAGCTCAGTTAGGCCATAGCCGCTCCCACCGTACTGCTCTGGAATGACAATACCGAAGAAGCCCGCTTTTGCTAGGGCTTTAAAGAACTCCTCGGCGAACTCACCTTTTTCCTCCTTTTCCCTCCAATATTCTGGCGGAAAATCCTGGGCAATCTCTCTTGCGGAATCTGCTATCATCTTTTGCTCCTCACTAAATTCGAAGTTCATTTCACCTCACCTCAAAAATAAAGAAAATTAAACGGGCTTGTAATAGGCTATGTCGGAAATGTTTCCCTTCATTTCTTCTGGTCTTCTAAGTACGGGCTTGACTTTCATTCCTATGCAAACTTCCTTTGCATCCTTTATTACATGTATTATCCTCCCATCAGTATTGTCGAGCTTTATCATTGCAATCACTTCTTCCATCGGTTCTTCGTTCAAGTCAAGCGTCGCTACAGTAAATGCCTCAACGCACCCCTCTCCGGTGATTTCATAGAATTCCGTTTCGCTAAAGTCAAACTCACAATAAATTCTTGGAGGGAAATAGCGATGACCGCATTTTTTGCACTTTGCAGCAATGAATTTCCCCTCCCTGAGTTTCCTGAAGAATTCTTCTCCCGCTCTGCCACTTGTGTAAACCCAGTATAACTCTATTTTTCCACCTTTCGGCGGAAAATGGCGCATTTTTTCGGGATCAACTATCTTTTCAATCATTTTCATCCCTCCAGGGGTTTCCAGTACTTTATATCTGTAATCGCACCCTCCCTCTCATTTTCTGGTTTCCACACAGCCTTAACTCTCATTCCAATGTAGACTTTTTCAGGTTCAACTTCTCCAAGGATGTGCATTATCCCCATGTTGGGCGATGCGCCGTCTACAGCAATGACTGCAACGATCACAGGTTTTTCCAGCGGTCTTGCATCTGGGTCGATGTAGGATATTGAGAACGTTTGAACGGTTCCGGTATCCTTAACGTAGACCCACCCGTCTATCGGCTTGTAACACAGTTCACAGTATATTCTCGGCGGAAAGATTATTCTTCCGCATTTTTCGCATTTCGTTGCTATCAGTTTCCCGTTTTTGAGCTCGTTCAAGAATCTGCTCATTGCCTGTCCGGCCGTCCAAGAGTAGACGAGATTCGGATGGTCCTCAAAAAATGTGACCCTCCTTTCGGAAATATCCCTCTCGCTTAATGCAGTCCCCTCCGCATAGGGAGGACAGGAAATCTTTTTTCTTCCAACAGCCATGGGATCACCTCTTGTTAGACATCACCATTACAGTTCCAACCTGCATCAGGTCTCCCCAGGCTTGGCAAACTCCTGTTGTAACTTCCTTTGCAACTTGTCTTTTTCCAGCCCTGTAAGCGAGTTGCCAGTAGATTTCGCATGCCTTAACTCCCATTCCTGCGGATATTGGATTTCCAACTCCCAGTAGGCCGCCAGATGGACAGACTGGTAGATCTCCATCTCTTGCGGTTACTCCCTCCCTTGTCAGGATTGGAGCCTCCCCCTTCTTAGCCAATCCCAAACCTTCCATGTGGTGCAGTTCCTTGTAATCAAATGGATCATACGGTTCTGCAACGTCTATCTGCTTCCTTGGATCTGTTATGTGGGCCATTCTGTATGCCATTTTAGCTGCTTCCGCAACGTATCTTGGGAAGTACAGATCCCTGTTAGTCCAGTGAGTGGTATCTAGGGCCCAGCCAACTCCGGTTACCCAAACTGGCTCGTCTGTCAATTGTCTTGCAATGTGCGGGGCAACCATGATCAGAGCCGCTGCCCCATCACTGGGAGGGGATACATCAAGTCTTCTCACTGGCAAGGCCATCGGCTCGCTGTTCAGGACATCTTCTACCGTTATCTTTTCAGCAACTTGGGCGCATGGATGATCTAGGGCGTTTGCCTTGTTCTTAACGGAAACGAGTGCTATATCCTCATGCCTGATATTGTTAACATGCATGTATCTGCGCATTTCCAATGCGAATATCCAAATCAGATTCGGCTTCAGCGGTCTGTCCAGAATTGGATCCCAGATGTATTTGAACGCTGACTGCGGATGAGGATGACAGCAGGACATTTTTTCTTCGCAAACTACCAAGCAAACATCTGCCAGCCCGCTTGCAACATGCCAGTATCCGGCTATTGGAGCAAAAACACCAGTTCCTCCGCCTACAAATACTCTGAGATACGGTCTGTCGCTCCCTCCAGCACCGTCCAACAAATATTCTCCTTTTAGAGCTGTCCCATCAAAGGCATCAGGAGCTGAACCCATTACGACCATTTCTATGTCCTTAATATCAAGGCCAGCCTCTTCTAAAGCCTGCTTTACGGCAAAATACGATAATTCCTTACCAGTTTCAAGCAATCTTCGCTTGAAAGTCGTCATTCCTGCACCAACTATCGCAACATCCTGCTTTTTATGGAACTTCAAACCTTTAACAATTTCAACTTCCATATTTCACACCCCAAATACAGCAACAGCCCCACTTGCCGTCGGAATATATCTCCAAGCTTGCGCAACACCGATTTCGCAATCCACTTGTCTTCTGCCAGCCTCGCCACGGAGCTGTATTACTATCTCCAGGGCCTTCTGTCCTCCAGTAGCTTCCAGCAGGTTTCCTACTCCAAGATTTCCTCCAGAAACGTTAACGGGCAATGAACCGTTTCTTGCAAAGTAACCTTCACTCATAAGATCGCAGACGTCATATTTTCCAGCAAGCTGGAGCGCAACAATGTGCTGAATTTCTTTGAAGGCAAATCTGTCGTCAACTTCAGCTATATCGATTTCCTTACTTGGGTTCTCGATTCCTGCCATTCTATATGCCATCTTTGCAGATTTGTAAGCATAACGAGCTTCGAAACTCATGGTGTCGTAGTTGCTCGTTTCGCTCCACCAGCCCACGCCTTTTATCCATACTGGTGAGTCCGTGATTTTCCTAGCCATTTCATCGCTTGCAACAACAAAAACGATTGCTCCATCTGCCCTTTCAGCTATCTCTATTTTTCTCATTGGATAAAATACAAACGGGCTTTTTAGGGCGTATTCAACGGTTAACTTCGCTCCATAGGGGGCTGAGTCGTTTAGCAAGGCATTTCTTTTATTTTTCACAACAACTTCAGCTATTGCCTCCTGAGTTATAGAGTATTTGTTCATGTAGTAACTCATTTCAAGAGCTGCGAGGTAATAGGGATGGGCATTAGTAACTCCTTTCAGCCAAATCGGATCCATTGCATGTCTTATAACTTCACCAAAAGTCTTTATATCGCTTGCTTTGCTGTGGGCTTCGACCACGGCTATCTCTGCCAATCCGCTTTCAATTTGCATATAGGCAGTTGCTAAACCGTAAAGAAAGTCGGCACAGACTGTACATGTTGGCTTCAGCACTGCTCCGAGTTGATCTGGAACAAATTCGTCAAAGATTGCAAAACCTTCGTAGAAGTCCTCAGCACATGTTATAAAACTGTCAACGTCTTTTCTCGGATCTATTCCGGCATCTTCGTAGGCTCTTACTGCTGCTTCATACATGATCTCTTTCCAACTCAGATCTGGTGTATTTGCATTAAAACCGCTGTAACCAACCCCAACTATTGCAGGCATTAAATCACCGAAGTCTTTTTTTAAGAATTCCTATTTAAGTTTTTTGTTTTTTATCGTTCAATTCAAAAAACTTTTTATTTAGTACTGAAAATTAGTATTTAATGAGAGTTTTATACGAAGAAAAAGAGAGAGTGGGCAAAATAACCCTCAACAATCCGGAAAAAGTGAACCCGTTATCCTATGAAACGCTTTGCGACTTAGAAAAGATAATAAAAAATTTGGCTGAAGAAAGGAAAGTTAGGGCAGTTATTTTAACTGGGGCTGGAAAAAACTTCTCGGCTGGTCATGATCTGAGAGAGATCTACGAAGGGGGACCGATAGAAGTCGAGAAGCTTTTTTTGCAATGTTTTAAAGTCATGCATGCGATAAGAAGCGCCCCTCAGCCTTTTATCGCAATGGTCCGCGGGGTAGCGTATGCTGCAGGTTGTCAGTTAGTTGCGGCCTGTGATCTGGCAATAGCTTCAGAAAATGCTCGATTCGCGACCCCGGGTGTAAACATAGGGTTATTCTGTTTTACGCCAATCGTTTTTGTGAGCAGAAATGTCAGTAGAAAGAAAGCATTTGAGCTTGGAATTCTTGGGGAACCTATCAGCGCTGAGGAGGCGCTAAGAATAGGCTTGGTTAACAAGGTGGTGAAAGATGAGGAACTGGAGAAGGAGACGGAAGAATTTGCGAAGAAAATTGCTAAATTTCCGCTCGAGGTTCTTGAATCGGGCAAGCGCTTCTTCTATGGCCAGATATTCATGGAGGACTTTTCTGCGCTGAGTTTTGCCACAGAAGCCATTGCGTTGCATTCTGCTTCAAGATTCGCCAAAGAAGGAATTAAGGCATTTCTTGAAAAGAGAAAACCTGTTTGGGGTGAGTAAATGATAAGTGGTGATGAATACGTTGAGAGATTGAAGGAATATAAAAGGGTTATATATGTTGCGGGTAAAAGGATTGAAAATTGGACAGAGCATCCGAACATAAAACCGGTGATAAATGCGATAGCAAAAACATACGAGCTTGCGGGCAACTATGCAGTTTTCTCGGATCTTATTAACGAAAAAGTCAATGTACTGAATGCAGTAATCAGAAGTGCTGACGATCTGATAAAGAGATACGACTACCAGAGAGAGCTCAGCCTGAGACTTGCAACTTGCAATTACCGATGTACTGGCTGTGATGCAATAAATTCCCTATACCCGATTACTAAGATTGTTGACGAAAAAAGCGGTAGCGACTATCACAAAAGATTTCTCAATCTTTTGAAAGAAATACAGAAAAATGACTTTGCGTGCACATCCGCCTTGACGGATGTGAAGGGAGATAGAAGCAAAAGACCGTTGCAACAGGAGGAAATGTACGTTAGAGTTGTCAAAAAAGATAGCAAGGGCATTTATGTCAGCGGCGCAAAAATCCATCAAAGCGGCGCTTTTGCAGCTGATGTAAACTTTGTCCTGCCAACGCAGACTTTTAAGGAAGGAGAAGAAAAATTTGCGGTCGCTTTCGCTTCTCTCCCGGAAGACGATGTAAAATACGTTCTGCAGAATACAGGAGTGCAGGCTAAGTTTAGAGAAGGAGGAAGCTTCGAAATGGGGAATCCGAAATTCGGAGATAGAACAACCTGTATGATCATTTTCAAAGAAACTTTCATTCCTTGGGATAGAGTATTTGTTTTTGAAGATTTGAAAGCCACAAGGGATCTGCTAACTCTCTTTGCCTGCTCTCATCGTTGTGTTGGAGCATCCTGTAAAGCTGGATTCATGGATTCTATGGCCGGTGCTGCGAGCATGATGCTGAAAGCGAACGGACTTGAAAACGTCTCACAATTAAGGCAAAAACTCGCGGAAATGGTAGCCTTTAGCGAGTCTGCGCACGCAATGGCAGTGGGGGGAGCTGTGAAAGGATATAGGATTGCTGAGACCTGGCAGCCAAATAGAGAAGTAGCAAACTCGGCGAAAATAATGGGGGTGGAAGGGTTCATGAAATCTCTTGCAAATCTCATAGACATTGCCGGCGGAATTCCTGCTACTGCGCCTTCAGAGTTCGATCTTAGAGGAGAGATAGGGGAAGAAATAAGAGAACTGATGCGGGGAAGCGAAAAAATTTCCCCTGAAGATAGAATGAAAATAATAAAATTTATTGAATTTTGGGCTATGAGTTCTCATTTGGTCGGAGCTTTTCATGGTGGCGGATCACCCAGCGCCTCGCTCGTTTTTCTGCAGTTCCTAGCAGATTTGGCAAAAAGGGAGAAGGCAGTATGTGATTTGCTAGATATAAAAAGCTAAATTTTTTTAAAACTTTTCTTGAGGTGATTTCATGCTGGAAACTATGAAGATAAGGGTTTTAGTCGCAAAACCCGGACTTGATGGCCATGATAGGGGAGCAAAGGTAGTTGCCCGCGGTTTGAGAGATGCAGGATTTGAAGTTATATATACGGGAATAAGAAGAACCCCGGCTGAAATAGCGGAAACTGCTTTGCAGGAAGATGTTCAGGTTTTGGGATTGAGCATTTTAAGCGGTGCCCACATGGAATTGATACCTCTTGTTATTGAAGAGTTAAAGAAGAGGGGGCTTGAACCCGGAAAAGATCTCATCGTCCTTGTGGGGGGAATAATCCCTCCAGACGATGCAAAGGTTCTGATGAGTCTCGGAGTCTCGGGTATCTTTACACCCGGGACCAAGATTAGTGATATAGCAGAATTCATAAAGAAAGAAGTAGAAAAACTGAAGAGGTGATGACATTGAAGATAGACCATATTGGAATTGCGGTTAAGAATTTGGAGGAAGCCGTTAAAACTTTCGAGTCCCTGGGTCTTAAAGTTAAGGAAATAGAAGAAGTAAAAGAACAGAAAGTGAAGGTTGCGATGCTTCCAGTGGGAGAGAGCAGAATAGAACTGCTGGAAGCAACGGCTGAAGATTCTGCAATAGCGAAATTCATAGCCAATCGAGGGGAGGGGATCCATCACATAGCTATAAACGTGGAAAACATAGAGAGATCACTTGAAAATGCAAGAAAGGCTGGCATAAAACTGATAGATGAGAAACCCAGAATAGGGGCTGGTGGAAAAAAGGTTGCATTTCTACATCCGAAAAGCGTGCATGGTGTCCTTTTGGAATTCGTAGAGGGTTAATATGGAGGCGCTGAAGGATCTATACAAAAGGAGGGAAAAAATTTTAAAGATGGGCGGTGACGAAAGGATTGCAAAGCAGCATGAGCAGGGAAAGCTAACGGCGAGAGAAAGGATAGATCTCCTTCTTGATCCAGGAAGCTTTGTAGAATTGAATCCGTTTGTTGAAAAAAGAAATACGGATTTTGGTTTGGACAAGATGGATTTACCTGCAGATGGTGTAATAACTGGTTACGGAACCGTTGACGGGAGACCAGTAGCAGTATTTGCCCAAGATTTTACAGTTATGGGAGGAAGTCTCGGGGAGATGCATGGATTCAAGATAGCCTATCTCCTAGACTTCGCTATGAAGGTTGGAATTCCGGTGGTTGGATTAAACGACAGCGGTGGTGCGAGAATCCAGGAAGGTGTCGACGCTCTTAAAGGTTATGGAGATATATTCTACCGAAACACGCTAGCAAGCGGAGTAATACCCCAGATAAGCGTAATTCTAGGCCCATGCGCCGGAGGAGCTGTCTACAGCCCTGCTATCGGCGATTTCATTGTCATGACGAAAAATCAGAACTGCTACATGTTTATAACAGGTCCAGCCGTTGTTAAAGCCGTGACCGGTGAAGACGTCACGGCGTTTGAACTAGGAGGATGGGAAGCCCACGCAATGAAAAGCGGAAATTGCCATCTCGTGGCTGAGAACGATGAGGATGCGATGAGATTGGTGAGAAAACTTCTGAGCTACTTGCCGCTGAACAACATGGAGGATCCTCCAACCGTTAAAACGAATGACAGCCCCTCTCGTTTAACACCAGAAATCTATGAAGTGATTCCAGAAGATCCGCAGAAGCCCTATGACATGCATGCAGTGATAAATGCAGTTGTTGATGAGAATGAATTCTTTGAAATTCACAAATATTTCGCTCCAAATGCGATAGTCGGCTTTGCAAGGATTGATGGAAAAACAGTAGGAATAGTAGCCAATAATCCCGCGCACTTGGCCGGATGTTTGGATGTTGATAGCAGCGACAAGATTGCAAGGTTTGTCAGATTTTGCGACTGCTTCAACATTCCAATAATTACGTTTGTAGATGTTCCGGGCTATCTTCCAGGAGTTGAGCAGGAATATGGGGGTATAATAAGGCACGGAGCAAAAGTTCTCTTCGCCTACAGCGAGGCAACAGTTCCAATGGTAACCATAATAGTAAGAAAGGCTTACGGTGGAGCGTATCTTGCAATGGGTAGCAAGCACCTTGGGGCCGACATCGTTTTTGCGTATCCTGTTGCAGAAATAGCTGTAATGGGACCGGAAGGTGCTGCAGAAATAGTTTTCAGAAAAGAAATTTCCAGTGCAGCTGATCCAAAAGCTATGAGAGAGGCTAAAATAAAGGAATATAGGGAAAAATTTGCAAACCCATACAGAGCAGCGGCCCGCGGATATATCGACGATGTAATAGATCCTAAGCTAACTAGGATCAAAATAATTTCTGCCCTTAGAATTCTCGAGAGCAAAAGAGAGAAGTTGCCGCCTAAAAAGCATGGTAACATTCCTCTGTGATCAATATGATGCCGGATGAATTTATCGTTGCTGTAGCATGCATACACAAATATCTGAGAGAGAAAGAGAAACCAATTGAGATAAAAGAGGTTCCTAAAGTCTGGAAACTCTCTGGAAGGGTGATATTGTGATCTACAGAGCTGAATTCGGCGGAAGAGTTTATGAAGTTGAAGTCGAGGAAGTTGGAGCAAACTTATTCCAAGTAAAGATAAACGGGAAAACAGCTCTGATCGAAGTCAAACCAAAAATCGAAGTGAAGGTAGAAGTTGCTGAAAGAAGGGAAAGAAAAGAGAGAGTTGAGAAAATAGAAAAAGTCGAAAAGATTGAGGGTAAAGTCATAAAATCGCCGATGAATGGAATGGTGACTAAGATACTCGTAAAAGTTGGGGATGAAATAAAAGAGGGGGATACCGTTGTCGTGATTGAGGCCATGAAAATGGAAAATCCGATAAAAGCAACTGTCGGCGGAAAAGTTGTTGAGATTTTTGTTAAAGTTGGAGATAAAGTTGTGAAAGATACTCCCCTAATTAGATTGGGGTGAGATATTATGAACAAGAAGGAGTGGGAGGAAAAGGTTGTTGGTCCTTTCATAAAAAAAGCTCCGGAAAGAAAGAGGGAATTTAAGGTCAGTTCTGGATTCGTAGTTGATAAACTCTACACACCAGAGGACGTTGGCGTGGTAGATCCAAACTACGAGAAGAAACTAGGATATCCCGGTGTTTATCCTTTCACTAGAGGAATATACCCGACAATGTACCGTGGGAGAATTTGGACAATGAGACAGTATGCAGGCTTCGGAACCGCTGAAGAGACAAACAAGAGATACAAATTCCTTCTCTCTCAGGGGCAGACTGGTTTGAGTGTTGCGTTTGATTTACCAACACAAATTGGCTACGACAGCGATCATCCCATGGCCTTAGGGGAAGTTGGAAAAGTGGGGGTGGCGATTTCAACGATTGAAGACATGCAAACACTTTTCGATGGAATACCCTTGGCAAAAGTTTCGACTTCAATGACAATAAACTCAACCTGTGCCCAGATACTAGCAATGTACGCTTTGGTTGCGGAATCCCAAGGAGCTAATATAGCTGAACTCCGGGGAACTGTGCAAAACGATATGCTAAAAGAGTACATCGCGAGAGGGACTTACATATATCCACCGGAGCCATCTTTAAGGCTGGCAACAGACATAATTGTCTTCTGTGCAAAAGAAATGCCAAATTGGAATTCGATAAGCATCTCCGGTTACCATATGGAGGAAGCCGGTGCAACCCCTGTACAGGAGGTTGCTTTTACGCTAGCAGATGGGATAACTTATGTTGAAAAAGTTCTGGAGAGAGGTATAAATGTTGACGACTTTGCACCTCAACTGAGCTTTTTCTTCTCTGCGGGAAACAATTTATTCGAGGAAGTAGCGAAGTTCAGAGCAGCAAGGCGTTTGTGGGCAAGAATAATGAAGGAAAGGTTCAATGCAAAAAAGCCTCAATCGATGATGCTTCGATTTCATGTTCAGACTGCCGGCTGCACTTTAACTGCTCAGCAACCTGAGCTGAACATAATTCGAGTTGCGATGCAGGCTTTAGCAGCAGTTCTCGGAGGTTGCCAGTCGCTACACACCAACAGCTTTGATGAAGCCCTTTGCCTTCCGACTGAGAAGGCGGTGAGAATTGCGCTCAGAACTCAGCAAATAATCGCTGAAGAACTCGGAGTAGCTGACGTCATAGATCCGCTCGGAGGAAGCTATTATGTAGAATGGCTTACAGACAAAATCGAGGAAGAGGCGATGAAATACATAGAGAAGATTGATGAGATGGGGGGAATGATCAAGGCAATAGAGAGCGGTTATGTTCAAAGGGAAATTCAGAAATCCGCTTATGAGAAGCAGAAAGCAATAGAAAGCGGCGAACTCGTAGTTGTTGGAGTAAACAAATATCAGATCGAGGAAGAAATCCACATGGAACTGTTAAGAGTTCCTAAAGAAGTCGTTGAAAAACAGGTTGCAAGAGTAAAGAGGTTTAAGGAGAACAGGGATAAAAGAGAGGTCGAAAGATCTCTTGAAAAGCTGAAAAAAGCAGCCGAAACCGATGCTAATCTTATGCCCTTTGTTTTTGAATGTGTCAGATCAAAGGCGACGCTGGGTGAAATAGCTGATGCGCTTAGAGAAGTTTTCGGAGAATACAGAGCACCAGAAATTTTCTAATTTTTTAATGGAGCATGAAGCCAAGGAATTTCTTGAGAAATACGGTATAAAAACTGCAAAATGCTTTTTTGTAAAGAAAGAAGAAGATTTGCTCGAAGCTTTGAAAATAACCGGTTTTCCTGCTGTTTTGAAGATCGCTTCTCGAAGAATACCACACAAGAGCGATGTTGGGGGAGTAAGATTTGTTAACGACGAAAAAGAGGCGGTAAAAAACTTCCGGGAACTCATGGCAATTGACTTTGCTGAGGGTGTAAACGTTCAGAGAAAACTCGAGGGAGTTATCGAGATATTTTTGGGCGTTTCGCAGAACGAACAATTTGGACCATTTTTGGCCCTCGGTTTAGGAGGATTTTTTATAGAAGCTTTAAAAACTTACAGCGTTCGTTTAATTCCAGTCTCAAGAAAAGATGTTGAAGACATGCTTAGAGAAGTTCCAAATATCTTTGAATATCGTGGGAGAGCATTTGACAGAGAAGCGGTAATAGAGCTCGCTCTGAAGCTTAGCGAAATTGCTGAAAGGGAAAATATACTGGAAATGGATTTGAATCCTGTTTTTGTGTACGAAAAGGGATGCATCGTTGCGGATGCAAAGATATTTCTCGGAGAAAAGAAGTCCTTTAAAAGGGTAAGAAAGATCCCTATACTAAATCCAAAAAAGATAGCAGTCATCGGCGCAAGCGATAAGCCGCTGAAGGTTGGCTATGCAGTCATTCAAAGTCTGAGGATGAATAGAAATATTGAAATATACCCAGTAAATCCGAATCTGGACGAAATAGATGGAATTAAGGTTTTCAAGTCCTTAGCGGAGTTACCTGAAGTGGATCTTGCTGTAATCGCGCTGCCCGCTGAAAAAGTGGTCGAGACCGTTGAATCCCTAATTGGAAAGGCAAAAGAGGTATTAATAATTTCCGCAGGCTTTAGAGAGGCTGAGATTGAAGAGGGAGAGGAGAGAGAAAAAAGATTGCGAGAATTGGGCGAGAAAATAACGATTATAGGTCCCAACGTATTTGGTTTTGTAAACCTGATAGATGAAATCAATGCAAGCTTTACACCGGCTTTCAGCAAGCTTAAAAGGGGAAGAATTGCTCTCGTATCTCAAAGTGGTGGAATTTGCCATTACGTATTGCACAAATTCAGCGATGTTGGTTTTAGCTATATAGTGCATCTGGGAAACCGCTGCGATGTAGATTTTCCAGACGTTATTGAGTTTTTGGCGAACGATAATAACACGAAAGTTGTTGCAATTTACGTTGAAGGCCTCGAGAACGGGAGGGCCTTTTTTGAAAGTTTAAAAAAGATAAGGGAATCTGGAAAATTCGCAGTTGTTCTCAAAGCTGGAAAGAGCGAAATTGCTGATAGAGCTTCTTTAAGTCACACCGGGAGTGTAGCAGGAGATTACAGGATTTTCAAATCCGCGATAATACAGGCAGGCGCCATAGCTGTCGAAACACCAACAGAACTGATAGACGTAGCAATCCTGCTCGAGAGATTCGGGGCACTTCGAAGTGTGGCAGTTGCAACAATTCAAGCCGGACTTGGAATTGTTTTTGCAGATCTCCTTGAAAGCAACGGAGGAAAGCTTGCAAAATTGAGTAGCAAAACGATACAGAAGCTGAGAGAGTCGCTCCCTCCGTTAACCCTCAGAGAGAATCCCGTAGATTTATCTTTTAGCGGGCTCGACTTCTTAAGACTCAAAACAATTCTCGAGATACTTAAAAAGGATGAGAATGTAGATGCTGTGGTATTCTGCTATGCACTAGCCCCTCCGGCGTGGGTTGTGCCCGAAGATGTTATGAAAAGTCTCTTCAGAAATGAGATCGTTGTGTACATTTCAGATAGAGAAGATTTTGAGAGGAAGAAAAGAACGATGGCGGACTGTATTCTTTTTGATTCTATTGAAAGGGCAGCACTAGCTCTCGCTAGACTTACGCATGCCTTCAACTGATTTCCTGTAGCTCTCTATCATAGGTAGCGGCACTCTTAGAGCTGTATTGGGAATCGGATATCTTATCCCTCTCTTATGCGTTTCCTCTAGCCCTTTTGCAATTTCTTCAGCCATCTCGAAAGGAAAAGCTACAGCCATTTCGTGATCTTGGGTTAGACCAAATAGTCTGTCGCCGTAGCATGGGATGAGTATCTTTAGCTTTTTGTAAATAAAAGCCTCTAGAAACTCGGCACATGCTCCTCTGCCGAGAATAGAAGTATCTACTTTACCTCCCTTATTGTAGAGATAAGCGTGGACAAAGCGAAGGACTTGTGCTGGGGTTGCGTAGACAACGACAAAGTCCGGTTTTGGTATAAAATCTTCTCTTTCCAATGGTGCCACTAGGCAAGATTTGTATCCTCTTATTTTTGGAACGACTTCTTCGAATTTCTTTCCTATTTCCTCGTTTACCGCATACCCCGCTTCGTATGCAAGTTTTCCCGATTTGTAGAGCTCATCCGGTTCAGCAAAGCCATAGGCTATGATTCCTAGTGGACAAGTTGTTTCGACGTCGAACTTTAAAAACCAGCCGTATCTTCTAGCCATGTTGTATATTTGGCAAATAGTTAAGTCTTTGAGCTTTCTCGCTCTTTGATCGTCGCCGAATTTAAAAGAAAGCGGAAAGGTTTGGGGTCGGATGTAGCGCTCTATAACGACTGAAAGCTCCTTTGGTGTCATGTTATTACCTCTTCACTCAAGCTTATAATCAAGGCAACGTCCCATTTCCTAAACCAGTGTATACCCTCCGTAGCCTTTTCAGCATAGTAATTCCAGAACTTTTCTGGATTCTCTTTCTCTTCCCTCCAAGGGGCTTTAAATGCCTCCATAAAGAACCACCATTTTAAAAAATTTATAAAAAAATTTATAAATAATCAAACTTCTTTCGTGAGCTCAACGCAGTACTTCTGCACTCTCTCTTCCTCAGGAGGCTTAGTTAGCAGCGATATTATGATGAACAGAATGAATCCCACTGGAATCGTCCAGACTTGGTGCGGTGTTATCAGCGCGTTGGGGTTTCCGAATAATATGTCATTCAGGAAGAACCTTGCGTGGTGACCGAGAACAAGATGAGCTCTAAGCCAAGCAACCATGCTGACGATGAACATCACTATTGCTGTTATCCACATTGCAGCTCTTGTCGCCCTCTTCCACCATAGTCCGAGTACTAAGCCAGGACCGAGGCTGCAGATGACGACTATGAATGCCCAGCCGCTTAGGTCCAGAATAAGAGCTGGTGGCTGAATTGCAACAATGAAACCTATCAGCAAGAATATAAACGCTACGAGCCTTCCGTAGAGTATTGGTCTTTCTTCTGCCTTCTTTGACTTCAGAAGTTTCACCAACCAGTCTCTCGCTATTATCGTGTTAACCACAACGGCCCAGCCAGCTGCAGTTGACATCGCAACTGCAAGACCACCTGCGCAGAGAATGCCAAGTACAACTGGATTTCCTAGAGCTTCAACCGCTGCGATCATCGAATAATCTGTTACAGTTCCAATTCCGTAAGTTTTCTGTATCGTTGCTAGAACTTGTGTTGCCGTCATGTTTCCGCCAGCAGCGACGGCAATTGGGTGATATTTCTCGATCATGTACTTGGAAGTTATTCCTATGAGTTGCAAGGCGACATAGAAAGCTCCTGCTGCCAAAGTGCACCAGAAAATGCTCCTTCTTGCGGTCTTTATGTCCATAGTTGTGAAAAATCTAACCACTGTATACGGCATTGTTGCGAAACCGTAGTGCCATACAAAGAACCAGCCTATTACGGCAATCCAAGTTGAGCTGAAGAGGTGGGGAACATCCGGGGCATCCGCTGGAGTATTCCAGATCTTTGGATAAGATTGCAGGGCTGCATAATAAACGCCCTCAAAGCCCCCGAGTTGCCATACAATCGCTATCGCGGCTATTATCCCTGCGAAGGACATTATAACAGCTTGCATTGCTGCATTCCAGCTTGTGGCAATCATGCCACCGTAGACGACGTAGAACATTGTAATAACTGTTGTAATAATCAAAGCTATTAGGTAGGGTATCTTGAGAATTGCGACCATGAACAAGGCCATGCCCACGAGGGACAGCGTTATGTAGAGTATGCTTCCGACAATTACTATAATTCCTATCCACCACCTTAACCTTTCATCACCAAAGCGGTCAGCATAGTAGTCTGCAAAACTCACTGGTGCATATTTTCTCAAAGCCGCTGCTGTTAGAAGGGTCGCAATAGGCATACCAGCAACTATTGCCACCATTCCCCACCAGAACGGATAACCGATTAGGAATATGTAAGCCGGCAGACCTAGCATGGAAGCGGGGCTGAAGTATGTTGATTGCAATGCAAGCCCGTTAACAACGCTGCCAATTCTTCTTCCGGCAACATAGTAGTCTACTGCGCTCTTCAGTCTAACCCTTGAGTAATACCCTATCACAACTACTGCAATAAGGTAGATAGCAACTATCGCAATAACAACCGGATCAACGCTTTCGGCCATTTCAGCTCACCTCTTTCTTTTCTGCAGCTTTCTTCGCCTCTGCTCTCTCCCTGAAATAGAAATACATCCAAGACACGATTAGCGGAGCCAGAAATGTTGCCCAGATTGATGTGTACCAGATCTGTGCAGTAGGTATCTTCTGTATTTTCACTGTTGCTTCAAGCAACCATCCTAGCACAGCAGTTCCGTAAATTATCAACAAACCCACCCAGAACACTTTTGGCGGCCATGGCATGCTACCACCATGAGCTCGTTAATTTATCACTATTTAAATTTTTCGATTTTTAGCATTAGTTAAACACAGAAAAATTTAACTTGCGTTAATCCAATTATAATCAATGTTGCCTCCGAAGGAGTTTATAAGGAAGATAAAGCCCTTTGATCTCCTGAGCGAGGAAGAAATTGATTTTCTCGTCTCCAAATTAGATGTTGAAGCTTTTGAAGAGGGTGAGATCATTTTCTCTGGAACACCAAAGAAACTCTATATAGTCTTTTCTGGACACGTAGGACTTTACAAAAACGGAGAACTAATTGAAGAGTTCGAAAAAGGAGATATTTTTGGTTTAGGAATTTACGAGAATTCAAAAGCAGTAGCGAGCTCGGATACGATCTGTTTTACGATCAAGAGAGATTTCATTAACAGGATCGTCGCTGAAAATGCAAAGTTCCGCGATTTCATTGATAAGATTATGAAGAGGGACCTTAAGGGTTTAATTTGCCTTCTTGAGGGGAGAGAGCTAAGCGATGCACTTTTGATGAAAGTTGCAGATTGCATAACTAAGAAACCAGTTTTTTGTGATGCATACACAACTGTAAGAGATGCGGCACTGAAAATGGAAATGAACGGAGTAGGTTCAATAGTGGTTGTAAAAAATGACATGACTCCAATCGGTATTTTTACAAACCGGGATCTGAGAAAATTCGTGATACATGGAACGAGCAAGGAAGAAAAAGTTTCAGCTTACATGAGCAGCCCAGTGATGAGCATTGAATTCGATCGACCCCTTTTTGAGGCTTACCAGATTTTGAATTCTAAGAGAATCAATCATCTCGTGATAACTAGATACGGAAAGCTTTACGGTGTAATCTCAGTTAAAGACATAATGTCTCAGTTCGAACCTTTTACTTCAGTTTCAATTCTTCACAGGAAGCTCGGAAAAGCTACGAATCTAGAAGAGATCAGGTCAATACACGAGCGGATTGTAGAGACCATAAAGAATTTGTCGATTCGTGGGATTGGATTTTATGAACTCTCTTCACTAATCTCAAGCTTTTACGATTTGCTAACAGAGAAAGTAATAGAGATTACAGAGAGAAGTTTTACAAAAGAATTTGGGGAACCTAGAGATTACGTTTGGATCAACATGGGGAGCTCTGCAAGAAAGGAACAAATTTTAGCAACGGATCAGGATAACATGATAATTCACAGTGGGAACGGTGAGAACATAAGGGAATTCGCAAAAATCGTGAACAATAATCTAGAATTTGTAGGAATTCCGAAGTGCAGCGGTGGTTACATGGCTATGAACTGGTGCATGAGCGTTGAAGAGTGGAAAAAGAAATTTGAGAATTGGATGACAAGTCTTAGCCCAGAAAACGTGAGATATTTGACTGTATTCCTCGATCTCAGAGCTATTCATGGTAAAAAAGATTTTTTAGATGAACTCATCGGTTTCATTCATGAAAAGGTGAACGCACAAGTTCTGAGATATCTTGCAAGCGATGCTGTTATGCTTGAACCTCCAAAGCTCGGGGGAATAAGAGGGGTGGAGGAGTTTGATTTAAAAAAGTTTGGGATATATCCGATAGTTAACTGTACGAGGGTTCTTGCGTTGGAGAAAAAGATAGTAAATGTCACCAATACAAGGGAGAGGTTAATGAAGCTTGTTGAAATTGGATCACTCAGCGAAAATGTTTTGAAAAGCGTTCTCGACAGCTATGAATTCCTTCAAAATTTAAGATTGAAAAATCAGGTGGCGGGGAAAGGAAACGTTCTGAATGTTAAGAACCTTAGCAGAATAAACCAGTTTGCATTGAAAGACGCTCTTAAAATTGTACAAGACTTCGAGAAGTTGGTTAAGGGTAGGTTTTTCGTGGAAGGGGGTTTATGAACATCAGAGAAGCCAGATTTTCATCTTTGGATCTGGAAACAACAGGACTGAATCCTCAAAAGGATGAGATAATTGGTATCGGGATAGTTCCACTTGAAGGGCTCAAAATTCTGTCAAGCAATTCCTTCTATTCTTTAGTGAAACCTAAAAAAGTGAAAATAAAAACGTTAAAAATCCACGGAATTAGCCAGGAAAAACTCGAAAAAGCCCCGTGTTTTGACGAAATATATCCAAAAATTCGAAACATCCTGGAGGGTAGCATATTAGTCGGTTTCTGCGTTGAACTCGATTACAGCTTTTTGAAAAATGCTTCTAGGAATTTTAATGCGGAAAAAATCGATGTTGTTAAAGTTGACAGGGCTCTTAGTAGGTTTTTGGGTGAAAAGTACCTAGAATCACCTGACCTTGACTCTCTTGCAAAAAAGTACGGTTTAAAAACCCCTTTTAGACACAATGCGCTTGCAGACGCCTTTATAACGGCCCAAATCTTTCAAATTCAGCTTCTCAGGCTTCTAAAAGTGGGGATAAACACAGTTGAAAAACTTATGAGTATTATAAACGAACCGGAGCAGCCTATATTGTGACAGCGGAGGAAAAGTATTAAAAAGCTCAACAAAGATTTTCCTAGGGCTCGTGGTCTAGCGGTTATGACGTCGCCCTCACACGGCGGAGGTCGGGGGTTCGAATCCCCCCGAGCCCATAAGAATCGCATCCCAGAAAGAGTTATAACTTGAATAAAATCCGCAGTATAGCGCTTGAAGCCCGCCTTTAAAGGCGATAGCTCACTCCTGTGCCCGATATGAGAAATCTAAGCGGTGGTTACGGGATTATGATAAGATTGTGTAGAAGCATCGTTCACACCAAAAGCTCCCCATGAAGTTGAAAGGGATGAAAAATCTGGGGAGGAAGGGATAAAAAACTAGACTGGAACAACTGGAAGTTACAAGCCCAGAAGCCGAAGCTTTGCTTTGACATCTTGCTGACCCAAGCCTCGCCCTTCAGGGCGGGGTAAAGTTTTTAAGCTACTGTTTGCTAAAGAGGAGTTGAAGAAGTTGAAAGTCCACCCTAGGCTACGACGACGTTATTAAGAATGCAGCAGTTCAAGAGAGGAGAAAAGGTGGACTTTGTCAAGACGGAAAAGGAGGTATATTGGAGATACAAAAACTTGTTGAAGGTCAACGCGCAGCAAGTTGCCAGAAAGAACGCTGAAGCACGGAGAAGCTTCTTCTCCTTAATTGAGGAAAAGAAGGAGGGAAATTTGCCCAGGTGGCTCAAGCCAAGACCTCCAGGCTACTGGAGGGATGAGAGAGGAAAATACAAGCTGATAATCGTTATCAGAAACGACCGTTATGAAGTTAACGAAAGTGAAAGAACAATATACCTAAAAGACTTCAAGCTAACCCTGGAGTTTAAAGGGAAGCTCAAATGGCGTGGAAAAAAGGCAGACTAGAGATTATTTACAATGATGCTAGGAGGAGCTGGTATGCCCACATTCGAGTAGAGGTTGAGATTTTAGCCAAAGCCAGGGGTAGTTTGAGGGCTGTGTGGACTTGGGAATCGTTAACTTAGCCACGGTCTATGCTGAAGATGGCACATGGTACATCTTCAAGGGTGGCAGCGTACTTTCCCAGTACGAGTATTACAGCAAAAGGATAAGCAGGGTTCAGAAGGTTTTAGCTAGACATGGGCAGAGAAAGAGCAGAAGACTAAAGCTGCTCTACGATAAGAGAAGGAGGTTTCTGAGGCATGCTTTGAACAGCATGGTTAGAAAGATAATGGAGGAGCTGAAAGAGAGGGGAGTGAGAAAGGTTGTCGTTGGCCATCCAAAAGGAGTTGCCAAAAATCACGGCAATAAGCTTACGGTGAATTTTTGGAACTACGGCTACATCATAAAGCGCTTTAAGGAGATTGGCGAGGAGTTGGGAATTAGTGTGACCGATGTTGCAGAACCATCAAAAAGTTGCTCCCTGTGCGGGGATGCCCATAAAAATGGGCGAATCAAACGCAGCTTGTTTAAGTGTCCCCGCACAGGAAAAGCCATAAATGCGGACTTAAATAGTGCAGTAAACATACATATCCCCGAGTCCCTAGGAGCCAGGAGAGGGGGCAACTCCTGGCGAGGGATAGGGGTAATGGGCTGAAGACCAGCTTGGTCTACCGCTGGACGAATGGAGCGGGGTGGGTGCAAATCGCACCCACCAGCTGTGAAGCGATGAAAATGAAGGCGGTAAACCCGAACCAATGATCCGCCCTGAGGGAACCCTCGCCCTTTAGGGCGGGGAGGAGGTCAGATGATAGCTTTAACATACGAATATTGCGGGTCTTCCAGGCATTGCAAATCTTTTTTTGTCCACTGGAATTTTTTCGGAATCGAGTGAAACCCTCAGCTGTAGTTCCCTCTCGAAGAACTCCAAATTCTGTTTTATTATCTCCCTCTCATTTGGTACTAGCTCGGCATTTTTGAATTTCTTTGAGAAGGCGGATATGTCTTCCTTTGCAATTCCCTTTTCTGAAAGGAATCTCAGTGCCTCCTTTAATCCTTTTTCGTTGGCTATTTTCAAGGCCTCGAATTTCCAGTCTTCTGCCGGGTATATATAAACAATTCTGGGATTCTCGACGAATTTTTTGACTTCTTTTATATCTTCCAGTAATCTAGAAATATATTCCTCGGCTTTCTCTGCAACGGGATCCAGCTTATTTGGATCAAAATCTGGATATTTTTCGAGACTTACAAAGCTTGAGTGCTTCATATGCCACAGTTCCTCACATATGTGTGGAATAAACGGAGCAAGGAGTTTTATCCAGTCATCGAGGATTATGGCCAAGTTTTTTCCACCCCTTCGAATGTACCATCTGACATAGTTCATCACTTCGAAGAACGCTACGTTTACAGCTCTTCTAGTCTGAAGCTTATCCATGGCGTCTCTGACATCCTTAACAGCTCTGTTAAACTTGCTGATAAGCCACCTGTCTAATAAAGTCATCTCATTTACTTCTTTTGTGTAGTTCTCCCTAACCAAATTGAAAAATCTCTTCAGACTCTCGACAAAGCTCTCAACTTCCTTACTCCTCCAATCAGCGTCACTATCGTATTCTGCTGAATGAAGAATGTAGAGCCTTGTCACATCAGCGCCATACGTATCGAGTGCTCTTTTCATAGTTAGCAGTGGTCCTTTACTCTTGCTCATCTTTTGACCTTCCAAGCTAACATAACCGTTCACCGCTATGGCTCTCGGAAGGTATTTTTCTTCGAAAAGGGCAACATGGTGGAAAAGATAGAAAAGAAGGTGATTTGCTACTAGATCTTTCCCGCTACTCCTTAGATCGACAGGATACCAGTATTCAAACTCCTCTTTTATCTTTCTGATTACATCTTTGCTTAATCCCGAATTCTTTGCCAGTTCTAGGCTACCGCGATTTAAGAATAGATAGTCTAGAAGTTCCATTGTTACATTCTCAGGCTTTAGAATACCTAGATTTACGTATTTTGCCAGAATGTAATAGCACATGTAAATTGTCGAATCGGAAAGGCTTTCAATCAACCACTCTCTGTCCCAAGGTATTCTCGTTCCCAAGCCTTTTCTTCTTGCACAAGCTTTATCCTTTAACCACTCAATCTTATTTCTAAATTCTTCTTTATAATATTCGGGTATTATAGTCATTTTCTCTAGATGACTGAGGACTTTCCTCTTCCAATTCTCATTTGAATATCTTATAAACCATTGATCCTTTACAACTTTAACAACGCATTTTGTCCCGCATCTACAAACTACAGGTTTCTCACTGAATTCGTAAAAAACATCTGCAATTTTCAGGCTGATTAATTCTTTTTCTATCCTTTCTTTTGCTTCAGAGACTTTCATTCCCGCAAATTTCCCTGTATTTTCAAGCATGATCCCAGTATGGAACTCTTTCTTGTATAGAATCTTTGTAGCCTTTTCGAGTTCTGGATCGTTTTGTCCCTTTATTCCCAATTCTTCAACTATTTCCTTTGCCGGGATGCCCTTGATATCAGTCCCGATTATTACTATTGGTTCAATTTCTACCCCAAGCTCTTTTAGTGCAACGTAATCGTATGGGGCATGCGCAGGAACGCTCATAACAACGCCAGTTGCGTTGTCCGTATCTACGAATTCTGCTGGAAGAATAGGAACTTCCCTCTCAACGATCGGAACTATAACTTTTTTTCCAAAAAACTCGCTTGCATCAACTTCTCTCAAAAGTTCGACTTTTTTATCCATAAAAACTAACTTTTCATATGCTTCCTTGCTTACTACCCATTTTTCTCCGTCTACCATTGCAATCACGTACTTTGTAGGCTTTAGCCATATGTTTGTGACACCAAAGATAGTCTCAGCTCTAAGAGTTGCACAGGGGAAGATCAGATCGGAATCTTTAAGCCTGAACTTTATAGCAACGAACTCTACTATACTTGCTTCATCGCCGAGGAGCAGGTCATGATCTTCCACTGGATTCTGGTCGTTTGGGCAGTATCGAACCGGATGACTTCCTTTTTCGATTAATCCGAGCTCTTTAAGTCTCCAAAACTGCCACTCTATGAATTTCTGGTAAGCTTCGTCTGTTGTTGTGAAAACTCTCCTCCAGTCTATTGAATAGCCTATCCTTTTTAGGGCGCTCAAAGCTTCTTTGGCAAAGTATTCAACGATCTTTTCAGGAGTTGTAAGTTTCAAAAGCTCCTCTATCGGGACATCATGAAATTTCGTGTATACGTCAATTGTTCTTTGATCCCTCTTGGCAATAAGTTCAGCAAGCCCTATAATTGGAGTCCCAGTGACGTGAAAACCTAGGGGGAAAAGAACATTATAACCTTTCATTCTCATGTACCTAGCAAAAGCGTCACCGATGGTAAAAGTCCTTGTATGTCCGGCGTGTAAATTTCCATTTAGATATGGATACGGAACTGTTATGAAAAATTTCTCCTTCTCGCTTGGATCTGCCTCAAAGATCCTGTACTTTTCCCACATTTCCTGCCACTTTCTTTCGATTTCAACAAACATAGCGCTATGGCTTTGTAATGGGATAAAAATTTAACTCAAAAGGCTCCACCGAGGAAGCCGATCAAACCCAAGAAGATTGCAAGAAGTGTCTTTTTTCTGAACTTTGAAATTTCCTTCGACTTCCTAAGACTAAAAACAACCTGAAGAAGAATTATATCCGTTGCTAAAATGGGGAGAAGGTATTTTACATCAAAAAATTCGGGAATAAGCATAGGTGGGAGGAAGCTTAGAAGTATCGAGATTAGGAAAAAAGTTGAAGCTATTTTTGCTGCAAAATCAGTACCAAAAAGTCTCGCGATACTCCTAACGTTCCTAATTGCATCGCCTTCAACATCTTCAATTCCCTTCATCACTTCTCTACCAAGACCACAAAAGAATGCTATTAAGGATAAAATTAAGATGGAAACGGTTAAATTCGATATTATACCGCCGAATATGAAAGGAGCCGACATTGTGAATGCGATATATATATTTCCAACAAAACCCAGTTCCTTGAGTTTGTAGTTGTAAAGGTATCCGAGTGTTGAAATTAAAAAGGCAAAAATAAAAGCTTGGATAGATATGAAAAAAGCAGTCACACAGCCGAAGGGGAATAGAAGGATAGAGAGAACCAAAGCGGATTTTCTGCTTATATCTCCACGAACTAGAGGTCTATCAAATCTCTTGTTTGCAAGATCTACCTCGTAGTCTAGATAATCGTTCATGGCAAATGTTGAAGCCTGAAAAAAGAGGGCTGTAAGAAAGCCAAGTATAAAAAGCTTTAGATTCGTCTCCCCTCCCAAAATTAATCCGATTAAAACTCCAAAACCATACATCAATCCGTGTTCGAGTCTCAAAAGTTGCCAAAAGGCTTTAAGGTATCGTCTCAAGGAACGCATTCAAACCCTTTTCATATATCACATTTCCAACAACTATTGTGTCCGCAAATTTTAGCATCTCCAAGGCCTTCTCTCTGCAGTCTATACCTCCACCGTAGAAGAGTCTGGAAGACTTCAAAACTTTTTTAACTTCTTTCACAACTTCCGGATTACCGTACGCCCCGCTATATTCAATATATATAACGGGCAATTTCATCATTCTTTCTCCTACAAACGCATAGGAAGCTACACTTTTTTCGTCTAAATCGCACTTCGATTTTGTAACCCTTGCTACAGCCGAATTGGGGTTTAGCACAATATAACCTTCAAATATTACTTCATTAAATATTTTTTCGAACTTATTAAAGTTTTCATAGTTCTTTCTAACCCATTCTGCATGCTTCCCGGTTATCCATTCCCCATCTGAGGCATTAAGGACAATTGGAACGAAAAGATAGTCTGCCTCATATACAACACTATCGGGCGAAGAGGGCTCGATTACAATGGGAATAGAACTGCCTTTCAAGGCGTTGAGCAATTCCTTAACTTTTTGGAGTGTAACGTTTTGGGTTCCGGAAACCATTATGGCATCAGTTCCGCTTTTAATGACTGTATTTATCATTTCTTTATCAAATTTTCTGTCAGGATCGAGCTTTGTTATGTGTTTCCATTTTTTCCAATTCATCTGAGTTCACCAACTAAAATTTTAATCTTGGATCTTTTTTTGCCGCGTCTCTTACGCAGAAAAACTCCTTGCCTATTTTTCTTAGATAAGGACACTTCTTACCGGTATATCCAATTATACACAAATCACAATCTTCTTTATAAACCCTTTTTGCGCCCAACTTTTCTACAATAAGTCTTACATCCATAAATAAAAAAACTCTGCCCATAATATAACATTTGCGAATCGAAATAGCAAGTTCTCAAAAACTAGTTTTTAAAAATCTATAGCTGAAATTCTCTGCCCTAAAAAGGAGGAATGGGGAAAACAAGGGGGAGGATAGAAAAGAAGAACAATAGGCAAAATGTCCCTAATGGCGGAAAAATTTAACAAGAAGTTTATTAACATAAACCACTAAAATAATATTCCACGCTGAATAAATATGAAGGATACACATACGGCGTTGCCCAAGTTAAGAGTATGCATAAACATAGCCCGCAGGTTAACGAGATCTGCGAGACAGGAGAGCTTGGCTTTTGAAACGGCAGATAAAGGAAGCGCAAAACCTTAACGTCGGAAACCTCCTTTAAATGCGGAATAGACCTATTTCCGAGAGAAAGTTCTCAACCAGGTATTTTGTAGGAAAAGCCCTTGCTCCAACTCTCTCCACATTGTAAGCTCCGCAAAAGTTTCCAAGCTTTAGGCAAATGTTAATTGGAAATCCATTAACAAATCCATATATAAAACCAGCTGCAAAAGCATCTCCAGCTCCTGTTGTGTCAACAACCTTGGCTTTGAGTGCTTTCTCAAAAAACTTTCCTTCTTTTGTCCAGCAAAGTGCTCCATTTTTACCTAGAGTGATCACAGCAAATTCCACAAATTTCATTAAATCTTCGCGTGAACACTTTAACATTTCGAATTCCTGGGAAGACATTATTACCATATCTGAATATCTTAAAAGTTCGCTAAGCCTTTCAAAGCCCATACTTGCATAGAAATGCCCGGGATTCAGTATAACGAATCCTTCAAATTTCTCCATAATCTCTTTTTGAATTTCAAAACTAGCTTCTGATGGAAAAGGATCAACGTAAAGGTATTCATCCGATCTAACTTTCACAAAAGGTTTTCCAGCAGCATTTGGCTGAACAAAAAAAGTTCTTTCCCCTTTCCTGTCGACAAATACGAGAACTTTACCTGTAAGCTCGTCTGTTATTTCAGCAAAAACTTTTGCCTTTGTGTTCTCAACAAAGAATTTTGCATCCTCGTCCTTGCCAAGTGTTGTGTATAGGCGAGTATCTAGCCCGAGCACCGCAAGATTGTGGACGACATTGGCTCCAGCCCCACCAGGAGACTTGGAGGCTGAGAATATCCTTGCATGTCCGCCTATAGATGGAAATTCATCTATTAGATATATGTAATCCACTAAAGCTGGAGCGTGGGCAGAAATCATAAAAAATTTCGTTTTAAATCGAATTTTTAACTTTTTCATTTGAAGGTTCTGAGCTACGTAGTCATTAATAGACTTTGACTGCGTAGCTCTTGAGATTCAGCAACCTTGGACCGTTCCGGTCTAGCATTAACTTTCATCCCTTCCCTCCTCTTTTCATGGGAAGGCCTTCGGGGTGAACGGGAGCTCCTGCATCCATCTGGTATTCTTCACAGCTCGCATTCGGAGCATTTCATTGTCTGCACACATTCGGGCTTATAACCCCTTGCTCTTAGCTCGATAAGTCTTTGTTTCTGCCTTACCCTAGCATAAATCGCAACCCTGCCTTTTGGTGCTTCGCCGAGGAGTCTCTTAATCTCGCTTTCAGGATATCTGTATTTACCGCCGGGCGTTTTAATGTATCTTCCCCGAGTAAGCCCGCTTCTTCACAGCTACGTAAGATACACCGAATATCTTAGCAACTTCACCGGTCGTGTAGAGCTTCTCTGGCATCTGGGTTATTTAAGTAATTCAAGTTAATAAACTTACGCTAAGGAGAGACTGCTTCATAACCCCTCTAGGATTTTGGCATGGGTGGTGGCATTTCGTCATAAAATTTTGAAAAAGAAAGTCCAGAGCGGTTTGGACAGACTTTCATCCTGTAAGGCGAATCTTTGCCCCGTTAGGCTTAAATTTTTCTTGTGCATCTTGGAATTTTATTTTTATAATATCTTCAATCACATAACAGTTCTTTGTAAACTTATTTTTTTGATTAATCATAATCAATACCGAAAACTTTAAATATTATAATGTCGGACAATAGTTGCCAAAAAGAAGTCAAAAGGTGCACAAAAGACTGACAAAAAAGGTCTTTCGTGCACCCAACGTGCGGCAATACTTCGAGTGGAAATATGGCGGCTACCAGAAAAATAAGCATAAGACTCACGGAAGCTCAATACCAAAAGTTGGAGCTCTTAGTTGAGGCTGGGGAATATACATCGGTCAGCGAAGCAATTAGGGCGGCAATAAAGAGATTTCTAGAGGAAAACAAGGAGGCAATAGAAAAAGCCTCTAAAATGGGAGAGTTTAGGTGAGGTGTTTGGTATGAAAAGTTTGGTTAGTAAAGCCCAACAATATTTGGAGCAGGATAGGTTGAGGAGAGAGGAAAAGGTTAAGGAAGTTAAGGACTTTTTTGAAAAACCGAAGATTTTTGTTGTAGGTTGTGGTGGGTGTGGGAACAACACCATAAACAGACTTTCGCATATGGAGCTCGATGCAACTACCATCGCAATAAATACCGATAAGCAGCATCTTTTAATGACTAAGGCAGATAAAAGAGTTTTGATCGGTAGAAGTCTTACACGTGGCTTGGGGGCCGGAGGTTACCCTGAAATTGGTAGAAAGGCTGCAGAACTTGCAAGAGGTGTTATTGAAGAATTGTTAGCCGATGCAGACATGGTTTTCGTTTGTGCCGGCATGGGTGGCGGAACTGGGACAGGTTCAGCTCCCGTTGTAGCTGAAATTGCTAAAAGACAGGGAGCAATAGTAGTAGGTTTCACTCAAATGCCTTTCAAAGTTGAAAGAGCGAGGATTGGGAAGGCAATTCAGGGGCTGAGAGAGCTCAAGGAACACTGCGATACGGTAGTTGTTTTAGACAACAACAAACTAGTAGAATATTATCCCAACCTCCCAATCGATGCAGCTTTCAGCGTGATGGACCAGCTTATAGCTGAAACCATTAAGGGGATCACAGACACCATCACACGTCCCTCTCTAGTTAACATCGACTTTGCCGATTTGAAGGCAATAATGGGCCATGGCGGAGTGGCTGTAATGCTCGTAGGAGAAGCTAAAGCACAAGATAAAGCTTCTACAGTTGTAAAAGACTGCCTATCTCATCCATTACTTGACGTTGATTACAGGGGAGCAACTGGGGCCTTGGTTCACATCTCTGGTGGAAACGATCTGACTCTCAAAGAGGCTGAAGAAATAATAAGAAACCTTACATTTGAATTAGATGATAACGCAAACGTTATCTGGGGGGCAAGAATTTCCAAGGAGTTTGAAGGATTTGTTAGAGTCGTTGCAATAATGACTGGAATCAAGGATAAGGATATAGTGGGTTGCACAGAATACGAGCGCCTCTCAGAAAAAGGAACAGAGAGATTTAGTGAGACTGAGGATCTGAAAGAAATAGGGAAAGAAAAAAAGATCGTAAGAACTTCTTCCAAAAAGACTTTGATTGACACTCTTTAATTTTTTAATTTTAACTTTTTTCTATAAAAAAGCCATCCATTATATAATTTTCGTCATAATATCTTCTAACAATTCTTTCAGCATAGAATCTTGCCTTTTCAACACTAATACCGAAATAAGAAAAGAAACTTTCAATCTGTTTCCTTGATCTCAACTGGTAAATGTTTTCTGCCGAAGAAGTGATCAAAAAAGGCGTATCAAATTTTTTAACAATCCTAATCTCATCTTTCAACCTTGAAAATAGCACGGATCTTTTCAGTCCCCTAGTATTTAAGAATTTGGAAAGTCCGAACTCGATTGCCACATCTTTTTCCTTGGCAAGCTTTATTGTTGCATAGTCTAAAATTCTGTCCTCACTATCAAGTAAAATATCCACCTTTTTTCTCATGACAGCGTATTTCCAGTCCGGGCAATAAACTGCGACAATTGCATTTTCCAAGCTTTTTAGCTTTTTTTTCAAATCTTTAGCATTCGAAGCCTTTACTATATAGCCGTATAAACCTTCCTTGGTTGGATTCTCACTAAGAACGACAAATCCCTTAAAACCAAGATCTAGATTTGGTGGTAGAAACCTCACGAAGTCGTACATAATTCTTTAGCTAGTTCTATAGCTTTTTCCCTTCTAGCTGGATAGACAACGAGTTTTACCTTTATAGCAATTGGATCAACATTTGAAAGCTTGAAATCTCCAAGAAATGCTCTCTGTTTGTCTATTCTTATATGCAACACATTTTGTCCGTCAATCCTATCGTCCAGAGTTTCTAAAAGGGTTTCAATTTCGTTTTTTAGAATATTCATCAAATTTTTCCAAAAGACTTTTATCTCCGAACTTTTCTTAATCTCAACTTCTAAATACTCCATTGGGTTACCAAAATGCCCTTTAGCCTCGCTGATTTGGATTTCAAAATCGAATGGAAAAATGTTTGCAATTGCTTGGGAAACTTTTTCTCTACTTTCGGTTGAGTGAACAACAGCAGAGACCTTTATCCATTCAATTTTACCCTTCATCCTTTTCTTTTCTGAAATTCGCTCTGTAACTGGGTCTTATTTTTTCAGATCCAAATCCCTTTCTCCTTAATCCTCTCGACTTCCGAGCTGCAGGCGTGAGACCACGATAAACTCTCCCCTTTTGCTTTGTTATCCAGTTAAGGTTTTTGTCGGATATTATATCTGGGCAACTTCTGTCAACTAAAATTACTTCGAACCATTTATATCTTCCATCCTCGCCGACCCAATAAGAACCAAGTACTTCGCAGTTCGGATATTTTCTGTTTGCCCTTTCTTCAGCTATCCACTGTAAACTCTTCTTAGGTGTAAGTCTATTTACCATTTGGTTCTTTGTCTTCCTCCCTCTGCAGGGCCTTGTTGCTCTCCTTCCCCCTCTCCTGACTCTAACTCTTACAACTATGATTCCCCTCTTTGCTTTGTATCCTAGAGCTCTTGCTCTATTAAGTCGCGTAGGCCTCTCTATTCTAACTACTGCCGGCTCTCTCCGCCATTTCTGGAGCCTCTCCCACATCAGCTCGTCTAAATCTCTGCTCTTCCAAAATTCTGCTATATACGAATACATTGACTTCATCCCGCAACCACCTCAGTTTTCTGCTCACCCATTTTTGGTTCACCTAGAAGTTCTATTCTCCTTATTTCAACCCTTCTGATCGGATAGATCTTTTTTGCACCCTTGTAGATTTCTGAGGGTATTTTGCCAAGAATGCACTCTTGTAGGAACTGAACAAAATTCAGAGAAGCTTTGCTAAGTATTATCTCTCTTGAAATCTTTCTTATTGCACTCTTTTGCGATGTCTTGCATCTTTTTACCGTAAAGATAACAGGCTTGACTCTCAAGAGATATCCATCGGCTGTTTTTATGTCCACCACGTCTTCTATCTTACTGGTTCTTCTCCTTATGAGACTGTTGAGATATTCGCGCATCAGCTCAAATCTGTGGAATTTAGTATAAGCTTTATCACCTGCAACCCTATAGACCTTGAAGATTAGCTTTTTGTATGGATTCTGGTTTGAGGCATCACCAATGATGTCTGCGAGTGTTGTTTCGACTGTCCTTCCCACTACTAGGTCAGGAGAACTTGCTGGTGTCTCTCCAACTTCAACCATTCCAAAATACTCTGGAGCAAGTAAAGTAAACCATTTTTTAGTTGTCCATTTGTCCTTTACTCTTGTAACCTTTCTTCTCGCCATGATCGCAACTTTTAAGCTTCGCTATTAATAAAGGTTTTGATGATCTCTCTTCTCATGTGCGGTGGTAGAGGCACTAGACTTGGGAGGGGCGAAAAACCTCTTTTTGAGGTTTGCGGAATGAGGCTGATAGATCATTCTATTAACGCACTGAAGAGATGTAGGTTGATAGGGGTTACATCTCCTTTTACTCCAAGAACAGAGGAATACTTGATAGAGAGGGGTTATGAGGTTTACAGAGCGAAAGGAATTGGCTTCATTGAAGATTACAGAGAATGTATAATTTCTCTATCATTGAAGGGCCCTTTGCTAATCGTTTCGGCTGATTTAGTCTATTTACGTGATGGAATAATTGATGAAATTCTCGAATTTTACAGTAGATGCGGTAGAAAGTCGCTTAAGGTTGTAAAAGATGGGAAACCCGTGGGGATAAATATAGTAGTTGCCGAAATAGAGGGGGAGCAAGATGAGGAAAGCTATATAGTAAATGAGGTCATAAACGTAAACACACCAGAAGATGCAGAGAGGGCTGAAAAATTATGGATTTCGATGAAAAAAGGTTGAATTTGGCAAAAAGACTTAAAGATGAGCTGAATTTAAGTGAAAAAGTGTATAATGCAATAAAAAAAGTGCCAAGACATCTTTTTGTGCCTGAGCGTTACAGAGCTGAAGCTTATGTCGATACACCTTTGCCAATAGGTTATGGCCAGACTATTAGCGCCCCCCATATGGTTGCAATAATGTGCGAGCTTCTAGATTTAAAAGAAGGTGAAAAAGTACTTGAAATAGGTACTGGATGCGGCTATCACGCTGCTGTTACAGCAGAAATAGTTGGGAAGTCTGGAATGGTAGTTTCAATTGAAAGGATTCCAGAACTAGCCGAAATGGCAAGAAAGAATTTATCCTCTCTTGGATACGATAACGTAATAGTAGTGGTTGGAGACGGAAGCCTTGGATATGCCGAATTGGCGCCTTATGACAAGATATACGTTACGGCTTCCGCCCCGGATATTCCAAAACCTCTTATTGAACAGCTGAAAAGGGGCGGGAGAATTGTAATTCCCATTGGGGATACGTACCAGGTTCTCTACGTTGTCGAGAAGAACGAAGAAATCAGAAAGTGGAGCTGGGGAGCTGTTAGATTTGTTCTTCTCTATGGCAAATATGGCTTTAGAGATCTTGAAAAGTAGTCTCTCTTTTCTGACAACTATTCCTGCAGGGGGGGACATAGAAAATTTGAGGAGAAATCTCTGGGTTATACCGTTTGTTGGATTATTCATGGGACTTCTAATCTCATTCCCATCTTTTTTTGGGTTTTGGTTTCTCTGTTTAGTTTTATACGTAATAATTGAGGGGATAAACCACATAGACGGACTTGCAGACTTTGGGGATGCCCTTTTTGCACCCAAAGAAAAGAAAATAGCTGCGATGAAGGATGTTAACGTTGGAGCTGGAGGGGTGACGATTCTTTGCCTATACTTTATCACCCTCTATTATTCAATCCAGCGCGTTGGGCCAATGGACATAGTAATGTCCCAGATCTTCGCAAAGTTCTCCATGCTTCTACTTCTCACAACTTCAAAACCCGCATGGGATGGCTTGGGGGCATATATGATGCAGTTTGCAGGAAAAAAAGATCTGGTAATTGGCTCAATCCCTCTTTTTCTCTCGTTTCTGAAACCGTTTACATTAATTCCCCTAGCATTATCTACTGCCATAACTTTTCTTATCCGTAAGTATTCTGAGAAAAATTTTGGTGGGATCAACGGTGATGTTATAGGGGCTTGTAATTGCATGACCTTTGCAACAACTCTCTTAATTTGCTCTCTCGAAACAGATATATCTCTCTTTGTTTTAATCCATTGAAATGATAGCAGCATTCTTCGAGTTTGGAGAGGGAAGAATTAAGAAGATATATGCCAATTCGAAGTATCCTTCCAATCAAAGCGGGAATGTTTTTTATGACTCCCAACTTGTACCTAATCTCAAATTCGCTGATGAAATGCCTAAGAAGCTTGAATGTCTTCACGCTGTTGTGGCTTTCAGACCGTCACATATATTCATTTCAAGGGATGTGCTCGGTGGAAAACCGATTTACTATAGCTCCGAGGGTGTGGCCTCTCTAAAATCTCTCCTTCAGGACCCAAATAAAGTTCTCCCAGGTGAGATCCTGAAAATAGATTATTCTGGGCAACTAATTGAAAGAAGAAGGTACTCCTTTGAAGAGGTATTTAAAAAAGATCAAATAGATTGCGAAGAAGCAAAGGAGAAAATTCTAAAGAGCCTAGAAAATATTAAGGTTAAAAACGCTTGTATAGCCTTTTCTGGAGGAATTGATTCCTCTCTTCTTGCCTCAATATATGACCTTCCATTAATAGCCGCAACTGCGAGTAGGAAAGAGGAGGAAATTATAATTTCTTCTGCGAGGCTCATTTCAAAAGACGTCGAAATTCTAAGAATAACTGAAGATCAAATTTTGAACTCTATGCTGAAGGTCGCGGAAATTATTGAAGATAACAGTTTTCTTCAGCTTTCTATCGCTATTCCGCTTTATTTTGTCTTTGAATTTGCTAGGAGTCTGGGTTATAGCGAAATAGTCCTTGGTCAAGGGGCCGATGAGTTGTTTGGGGGCTATAAAAGATACGAAGGACTTTCAGGAGATGACCTTGAGAACGCTTTGCTAAAAGACCTCTCTAGTATAGGGGAAAATAACCTCGTTAGAGATACAAAGCTCTCTTATAATTCAGAAATCAAGCTTATTCTCCCTTATCTTGACTGGGAGGTGATAAGAGTTGCCACAAGCGTTCCCGGAAATGAGAAGGTGAAGAAATTAGATGGAAAAATTGTGAGAAAATACTTTTTAAGGTTACTTGCAAGTGAATTTCTTCCGGGGGAGATTGTATGGAGGGAAAAAAGAGCGATTCAGTATTCGACGGGAGTGGCAAAGATTTTGAAAAGATTGTTTTCACGGACTATGAGGGACCATGGGTTTTGAATGATTTTGCTTATGAACTCTGCATGGCGATTTTCAACAACGACCGTTTTTTCAGAAACTTGAGTGAGTTTGATGACTATCTTTACTATGTTGTCAGGAAAGAAGGATACGAAGCTGGATACACCCTCAAACTTATAACCCCCTTCATCTCGGCGGTAGGCCAGTTAGAGGTTGTTGAAAAGTTGTTGAATAACGTCATCTTTATCCCGGATGCAAAAAAAGCCGCTGATAGGATTTTAAAATTCTGTAGAGTTGTTGTAGTGTCCACAGCTCCGAAAAAGTTTGTAGAGGAGACTGCAAAAATCTTAGGGTTTGGAGAGATATACGCTAGCGAGCTGGAAATTTTGGAGCTAGATGACGAAACAAGAGCAAATCTTTTGGATAAAGTGGACATAATCGCTTCTTTGAACAAAGAGGAACTTTACAGGGTTCTCGAAGAAATTTTTTCGAGATTATGGGATAAAATAGAGAAGATCAGAGTAATTGGTGCCAAGGAAAAGGCAGAAATAATGGAGAGCTATAACCCAAAATTTCCTATCGCGATTGGAGATAGTATAACGGATTGCAAGATGTTTGAAAAGGCGAGAGAACTTAATGGGTTAGCAATAGCTTTCAATGGAAACAGATACGCCATAGAAAAGGCGGATTATGCAATAGTCAGCAGTACGGCACTGTCTGAAGCAGTTGTTATAGAAAAGATTTTTTCAGGAAAAAAACTAGAAATTGAACCGAGATTGGGAAAAATATTCAAAATTAGTGAGTCTAACATGGAAAAAGTCGTTAAAGAATCGATGAAAATGAGAGTCAAACTTAGAGGTTCAGCAGGAACTTTGGGATGACTTTATTTTTTCCAGTATTTCTTTGGCATAGTCTAATCTAACCTTCCCATCTCTAACCATTTTTTCAGCAACGATGTCTATTTCTTTGCCTTTTGCTCCGGCCATAATTGCTATGTTTCTTGCATGTAACTCCATATGTCCTCTCTGAATTCCCTCCGTTGCCAATGCCCTCAACGCGGCAAAATTCTGCGCCAAACCTAAAGCAGCAGCCACTCTCGCAAGTTCCTCACTACTTTTTACCCCAAGGATTTTGAGACAAATTCTAGCAATCGGATTTGTTTGTGTAGCTCCTCCGATTACGCCTGCCTGTATTGGAAGCTCTATAAAGCCAACTAGATCGCCTTTTTTATCAACTTCGTATTTGGTCAATGGTTTATATCCATTGATTGCAGAATAACCATGCGCTCCTGCTTCAACTGCTCTGAAATCGTTGCCAGTAGCGATCATTAGTGCAGATATCCCGTTCATAATTCCTTTGTTGTGCGTTGCACATCTGAATGGGTCAGCTTCTGCAAAGGCGTAGGCTTTCATTATCCCATCAACAACCTCTTCACCGCCTATTACTTCTTTTCTGAATACAGCTTTTGCTCTCGCGAGCCTATAGACTGCTAGATTAGAAATTATTCTTAGCAAAGCCCTCCCCCCTGCAATTCTGGCAATTATTGGGGCGACTTTTTCGCACATAGTATTGACAGCATTAGCACCCATAGCGTCGCGCACGTCTACGAGTAAGTGAACTACAACCATTTTTCCGAAAATGGTATCGATAATTCTAACTTCCAAATCTTTGCAACCGCCTCCAAGCTTTAGAAGTATGGGATCGCATTCATTTGCTTTTGAGATTATTTCTTCCTTGTTCTTTAGAATTTCAAACTTCGCCAAATATGGATTTTTGACGTCAACTAGTTGTATCTGGCCAATCATAAGCGGTGCTGTGAAATCTGTAAAAAAGCCACCTGCTTCTCTTGCCATTTTGGCGGCGTTACTAGCTGCTGCTACAACGCTGGGTTCCTCGATAACCATCGGGATAAGATAGTCCTTTCCATCAATTAGGAAATTTGTTGCGATTGCCAGTGGAAGTTCAAATGTTCCAATAACGTTTTCGATCATTCTGTTTGCGATCTCTAAAGGTAACTTCGAACTCGATTTTATCAATTTAACTTCTTCTTCATCGAGTTTTGCAATTTCTGCAACTTTTATTAGTCTCTCTTCAACGCTCAAGTTATAAAATCCGGGTAATCGCATATCTTAGTTTCTGACTAAGAGCATAAAATTTTTTGCTAAACTGAGGGAAAAATTTAAAATAACATCTCTACGATAGGAATTTTGGTGAAAAATATGCACACTGACCTGCCAGTAAAGGAGATAATGACTACAAAGGTATGTAAGGCAAATATCGATGAAAATGTCGAAGTTATCGCAAAAAGAATGGTATCTTTTGGTGTTGGAAGCGCTGTAATTGTGCAGGGCAACAAACCCATCGGTATAGTAACCGAAAAGGATCTAATAGCAAAAGTTGTTGCAAAAAACAAAGTACCTTCTTCAGTAAAAGCCTCTGAGATCATGAGTACTCCCCTCATTACAATAAAACCGACAACAAGCGTTAGAGAAGCTGCAAATTTGATGATAAAGAAAGGAATAAGAAGATTGCCGATAGTAAACAGTTCTGGAGATCTTATTGGGATTATAACAGACAATGATATTCTCCAGATTTCTCTGGATCTTGGAGAGTTTGCTGCGTTGATCAAAGAGCATTCTGTTGGGTATTCTGAAGAAACGAGTGGCATTTGTGAAAAATGCGGGAAGCATTCTGATACGCTCAAGGTTGTATACGGTCTTCATCTCTGCGAAGATTGTGCGGAGGAGGAGAGATGATAGATTTAAGCTCAGAGGTTATTAATATAGCTACAAAAGATGTCCAGACACTTCCACAGACCGCAACGATAATGAGTGCAATGAAATTCATGCTCAGCAAAAACTTCAGGAGATTTCCAATAACAGATGCTGGAACCAAGAGGCTTAGAGGAATTATAACAGCTACTGACTTCGTCAACTTCTTTGGAGGTGGTAGCAAGTACGGAATTGTTAGGAATAGATATGAAGGAAACCTTTCTGCAGCTGTAAATGCAGAAGTAAAAGAGATAATGGAAAGAAACGTTATTAGCATTGAAAAAGATGCGAGTATAGATGATCTCGTTGAGCTAATGTTCAAAAAGAGGATCGGTGGATGTCCAGTAGTTGACGATGATAAAACGGTTGTTGGAATCGTAACTGAAAGAGATCTGCTAAAGTTTCTGGCCAAAAATAAGAAAATAGATGGAGTTGCCTCAGAATTTATGACAAAGACTGTGGTGACAATTGGTGCAAACGATACAATAGAGACCGCAATGAAAAAGATGATAGAAAAGAGGTTCAGGAGGCTGCCTGTGATAGAAAATGGAATTCTTCTCGGAATGATAACTTCGAGAGAAATTTTGGCATATTTCGGAAAAGGAGAAGCTTTTAAAATGCTTGAGTCGGGTGATGTTAAGGAAGCCATTAATAAACCCGTTTCGACCATCTTAGGAAATTCCGAAATAAACATGCATCGAGAAATTCTGATGTTCCCGAAAGACGTTCTCGTTTCCCAGATTGTGACACTCATGTTGGAAAGAGGTTATGGAGTTGCTTTGATCGTCGAAGGTGGAAGACTTGAGGGCATAATAACAGAAAGAGATCTTGTAAAGTTCCTTTACGAGAGCTCATGAATTTTGTTGCAGAAGCCCTTAATTCAAGGCACTTCTCTCAAAAAAGCATTCGTAAAATCCAAAATTTTTGACGATGCAAGCAACCCCTTTAGGCGGGCTTCCGACGTTAAGAGGACTTTGCGCCTCCTTTCTCTTCCATTCAAAAGCCGAGCTCCTCCATCCTATGCCTCGGGCTTATGTTGATGATGCCTTTAACTGGCAACATGCTGCATTTGCAATTTTTAAACGCTCTGTCCATTCAAGCTTCTCTCATCTCCGCCCCGAAGGGCGAAGTTTTCGGTTATAAAAAGTCTTCTTGAAGGGAATCCATATTGATATTTTTGAATTTAAAAATTCAATCGAGTTCTAAGTTTTTAATTTTAGGAATTTAAAAATTCAGATCTCCATACTTCTTAATGTAGTTCACGAGTCCCCCTTCGGTTAGGATGGATAACATGAAACTTGGCAATGGTTTTGCCTCTATAATTCCTTTTTCCGTAAGTATAAGGCCTTTTTCGGGTTCAACTTCAATCTCTTCCCCATTTTCTATTCTATCAGTATCTGCAATCAAAAGAGGCAGTCCAACGTTTATAGCGTTTCTGTAGAAAATCCTCGCAAAAGATTTTGCTATAACAGCACCCACACCTGCAATTTTCAGGGCAAGAGGTGCATGCTCTCTGCTACTCCCCATCCCGAAGTTCCTACCTGCCACTATGAAATCTCCGATCTTGAATTTTTTCATGAAATCTGGATCTGCATCTTCCATTATGTGTTTCGAAAGTTCTGGCATGTTGCTCCTTAGATGATAATATCTACCGGGAACTATGTGATCTGTGGAAATATTATCTCCAAATTTCCAAGCCCTCCCCCTAAGCTTCATAAAACTCCCTTCGAAACGAAAACTGGAACTTCGCTCATTCTAACTACTGGATCCGAAACGCTCCCCATTGCTATGGCTTTTGAAAGGCTTAACCCTCTCGAACCTATGAATATCGTAGTTGCACCCATTTCGGTCTGTTTTGAGAGTATTACCTTTGCTGGTGAACCATAAGCTTCTATTTCCGTCACTTTTATCTTCTCGGTTCTTAATTCGTCGGCTATTGTTCTTAAATCTTTTTTCTCCTCCTCATAGACATGAAGCAAGATTATTTCTCCTCCAGTTCTTTTGGCTATTTCGCTGGCATATTTCAAAGCTTTGCGAGAATAGGCTGAGAAATCGTAAGCGACCAATATTTTGCTAAAAAGAAACTCACAGGGTTTATAGCATTTGAGTCCAAATTCTGAAATTTCGGTCCTAGACTTAAAAACAAAAACCGGAATCTCTGACTTTCTGACTACTCCCTCAGATACGCTTCCAAGCAATATCTCTTTCAGTAATCCTCTCCCCCTTGCACCAATTGCTATAAAGTCGTAGTTTTTTGAAGCTTTTATGATCTCTTTCACTGGATCGCCGGAAGGATAAGGTTTTATGACTCTTGTCTTCAGTCCGAAGTTCTCAATTTTCTCAACAAGTTTTGGCATTTCTTCATCGGCTCTTCTTTCTTCAATTTCCACGTACTTCATCGGATCAAAACCGCCAGCAACTGTGCTCAATTTTTCTGTATTTACAACGAATAAAATTCCTATCTCTTTTACGCCTGCCTTTTTCAGGTCTTCAAGAAACTCAGTTATAATCAGGCTGTAACCAGAGAAATCTGTTGGAAACAGCATTTTTTCAATCATCACCATAGTACCATTCAGTAGCAATGCTTATAAACATTTCGAAAAAGGCATCTGCATGGAGTTCAGAGTGGTAATCTCGGATCCAAAAACAGGAAAAGCGTATCAGAAGACTATAACTGGAGCAAATGCAAACAGATTAATTGGGAAGCAAATAGGCGATACAGTGAGCGGGACTATTGTCGATCTACCCCCAGACTACGAACTGCAGATCACCGGAGGTTCCGACAAGGATGGCTTTCCGATGAGACCCGACATCCCTGGAGCCGTTAGAAAGAAAATACTTCTGTCAGGAGGTGTGGGTTTCAAACCAAAAGAGAGGGGATTAAGAAAAAGGAAGATCGTGCGCGGAAGAGTCATCTCGAAAGACATAGTTCAGGTAAACATGAAAATTGTGAAGCACGGTAAGGTTCCTTTGGAAGAAATTCTAAAGAAGGATGCCTCTTCTTGATGATAAAAAGAGAGCTAGGAACTTTTACAGATACTTCTCACTAATATACGACTACATAAATCCAGTTTTTTATTCAAAAGAAATGCGAAGGAAGGTAGTCGAGATGGCGGAAATAGATGAGAATAGCCTAGTCTTGGAAGTTGGTTCGGGCACCGGTTATACAACTGAAGAAATAGCAAAATTAGTTTCAGAAGAAAGAATATTTTGTGTGGATATAACTCCAGAACAGATAGAGAAGGCAAGAAAAAGATTGAAAGCAAATTTCATCATCGGAGATGCAGAAAATTTACCGTTCAGAGATAGAACCTTTGATTCCACAATTTCTGCTGGGAGTATAGAATACTGGCCAAACCCAGCTAAAGGCATCGAAGAAATGGCAAGGGTTACAAAAAAAGGTGGAAAAGTAGTGGTTTTGGCTCCAAGAAGACCAGATAACCCAATCGTAAGAAAGTTTGCAGAGAAAATAATGCTCTTTCCTTCAACCGAACAGTGCATTGAATGGTTCAAAAAGGCAGGATTGAGAGATATAGACTTTGTTGAAATGGGTCCTTACAAATTCTGGAAAAAACTCGTGATAATAGCATCTGGCAGGGTTTAGCATGAGATGGAAGAGCGCTTTTTTAGGAATAGCGATCAGTGTACTTACGACATATGTTATTTTCAAGCTTACAGAGACAAACGTTACTTGGGAGACTCTCAGACAACTGAACCCCTTATACTTGATTTTAGCATTTCTATTCCAAGTTTTTTTCTGGATTTTTTGGGCCATTAGACTAAGAAGAATCTCTCTTTATATGGGTTATAAAATTTCATATCTCTTTTCTCTGCGAACTACACTTTCCAGCATGTTTCTAGCGGCAATTACCCCTTCTTCAGCTGGCGGAGAACCGCTAAGAATAAAAATGATCTCGGATAATGGAGTACCGTTAGGTTCAAGTACTCTGATAGTTTTAACAGAGAGGGTACTTGATTCTATTTTCTTTGCAATGGCCTTACTTATCTTTTTAGCATTAACAGAGTTTTCAACGGCTTTGGGATTTGAAATTGCCATGATTTTTATTTTACTGCTCTTTATTTTTGTATACATTCTCTACTTTATTCTAAAAAAAGAAGAAAACATAAAACGATTCTCAAAAGTCTTGGCCAAGATAATACGAAAGAAAAACATAGAAGTGAAAATAGAAGGAGAGCTTAGGAATTTTAGAACGGGAACCCTCCAGCTAATTTCGAATCCCATTAAACTACTTCACCTCTTCTCTTTAACTGCCTTCATGTGGAGCATTGGATTCACAATCCCGTCTTTAATTCTCATCTCAATGAAAAGCGATCCGGAATTCTTACTCTCATACACTTCCCAGCTGATTATAGTGATAGTCTCGCTTCTTCCGATAACTCCTGGTAGCAGCGGAATAGTTGAGGCAACAATGGCTTATCTTTATTCTAATTTCGTCCCGAGTAGCCTTCTTGGTTCATTAATTGCAATCTGGAGGTTTATCACATACCATACAAATATAATCTTTGGCCTAATAGCCTTAAACTTTTCAACGCTGAAAAGCCTTGTTAAGAATAGATCTCAAGTTTGAAAGTATATGTGTTCCAAGAGAAAGATCTCGGAAAAGCATATATAGTCGCAAAATAACAAAAGAACCGATATGATAATAGTAGCGGAGGAGGGGGAGGACAGTAGTTTGGAACCTCCGGACCGATTTTTGAAAAAAAATAAATTCAAAGACACAGTTTTAAATCTTCTCGGAGATTATAGGTTTCACACAAAGGGTTATTACGTCTCTCTTCACGCTGAAGAAAACAATTGCCCCGTTATCCCGTCTGTGAAAAACGCTTTGGACATTTACAGAGCCCCACTATTCATAGAAAGGATAAAAAAGGCCGGGTTAGAGGTCCCAGATTTTGAAGTTATCCCCAGACCAAGACCAGAGGGAGTTGTTATGCTTCCACTGAATCCGTTCTCAAAGAACTCGATGAAGATTGCAAGGACTGAATCTCAATACTACAAGTTTTTCAAAAGTCTTAGTATGGACTACCATTACCCAGTTGTGCATGTAAAAATTAAAGGGAAAATTGAGGAAATAGTATTACACATCTCGAAGGCTAGAGACGGCGATGAAGAAGAGAACACTATTGCCAGAAAAATTTTCGAACTTTTTGGAGTTCCCCTAGGAAAAATATTTGTTGAGCGCCTTGACGGAAAGCTAAGGCCGTTCTATTTTATGCCTCTTAGTAAAGAAGAAATAGACGTGAAATTTGCAATTGAAGCTTATGAAAATTGGGTGCTTCGTAGAAACCTATAATTTTAAGTATAAGGAAGAAGTTGAGGCCCTGAAAATATTTGAAGCAACAGCAGAGAGCATGGGGCATAGTTTTGAAGTCATGGGAAAAGATATAGTAAATAAAATTGATGAGTTCGACTCTGTATTTATTAGGGCGATTACAGATCCTTTATTCACATCCTATGTAGTTTCAAGAATTGCGGAGGAAAGAGGAAAAAGGGTGATAGATGATTCGGAGAGCATCAGAATCTGTTCGGACAAAGTTGCCCTCTATCATAGACTCAAAAAGAACGAAGTTCCTATTCCAAGAACTTTCCCATTTTACGGGAACTTCGGAGATCTTGGAATGATCGTGAAAGAAATAGGGTTTCCGATTGTAGTTAAAGCTCCAAATTCAAGATTTTCGCTTTACGTTGAAAAAGCGAACAATTTCCAAGAACTTTTAGCAATTATAAAGAGATTTTTGAGAAGAAACAAAGCTATCCTGCTTCAGGAGTTTATACCATCAAGCTTTGACTGGAGAATCGGTGTGTTAAGGAATGAAATAATTTATGCCTGCAAGTATTTGCTTCCAAAGGGTGGATGGAGAATTCGTGATATTGTTGATAACAAAGTTGTTTGGGGGGAAGTAAGAGCTGTGAGCAAGGATAATTTACCTAAAAAACTTAAAAAAGTAGCCCTGAAGGCTGCTAAAAGTGTCGGTGATGGCTTATATGGTATTGACGCGAAACAGTACGGAAAAGAATTCTTGGTAATTGAAGTAAACGATAACCCGACAATAATGCATGGATTGGAAGATGCCAAGGATAGAGACATATATGAAAAGATAATCTTGGCTTTGGTCGAATGATAGGCCCTGAGCACGAGTTTTCAATAAATGACGAAAACTTCGTACCTTTGCCGATCTCAGATCATATAATAAAGAAAATAAGAGGTAGAATTGCCAACGAAGCTAAGCTCGAATGCGGGGTTGTAGTTGGGAAGGAATTGCAAAAACATGTGATAGAGCTAAAACCGGAGAGACCATATTACAGTTTAGAAGAGTTTGAAGAAAAAATGCAAGAGGGAGTTTTGGAGCTGATGAGTTATCTGGATGGGTACAGACTTCTGGGTCTTGGAATGCACCCCTTGCTTAAACCGGAAGAAGCAAAGGTATGGAATCACAGAGACAGAAAGATCTACGAAGCCTATGATAGGATATTCAACATAAAACAGCATGGATGGGTGAACATACAGAGCTTCCAGCTTAACCTGCCATATAAAAATGAAAAAGAAGCCATAGAAATTCACAACAAGCTTAGGATTCTGATCCCATATCTTGTCGCAATTTCTTCTTCATCACCCATTTGCGAGGGAAAGCCGTTTTATGTGGGTTCAAGAATCTATTTTTATAGAACAAATCAAATTAAAATTCCATTGATATGCAACGACGTGATTCCAGAAAAGATTAACAGTATTGAAGAGTACAAAAGAGAAATTCTTGGAAGAATATACAGCGAATTGAAAAAAGTAAACGCTGAAGTTCTTTGCAGGGAGTGGGTAAACTCGAGGGGAGTAATTTTTAGATTTACAAGGAATTGTTTGGAAATAAAAGCGATGGATGAGCAGGAATGCATAAAAAGCGATGTCGCTTTGGCCTCCCTTGTAATCTCTCTCTTGAGATCAGATTTAAATGAAATAGACGACCAAGAGTTGAAAAAAAGATTGGACAGCGCTATGATTCACGGAACAAGAGAAATGAAATCAGAATTGAGAGAACTTCTAAAAAAAGCCGAAAAAAGCGCTGAAAAAGAAGAGAGAAAATATTTAAGAATTATTAAAGATAGAATCGAAGAAGGAAGTTTAGGGGAAAAAATTATAGGAAAAATCAAGGAATTTTCGAAAGAGGAAATAATTAAAATCTGTGATCTTCTTTCGAGGTGTACTGAAAAAAATGAGGTGTTTAAATGACTGATTTCTCCGAGATATGCTTCAAATGCGGTGGAAAATGCTGCAAAGATGCAAACCCCCCTCTTTCTAGAAAAAGGATTGAGATTCTGTTGAAAAACGGTGTTAAAACAGAAGAAATAGCATTTGGAAAATATGCGCATCCAAAAACAAAAGCAGATGGATTCTGCATCTTCTTTGAGAATGGAAAGTGCAGGATTCACGACTACAAACCAGAAACATGCGTTGCGGGACCATTTACTTTTGATCTAAAGGGAGAAGTTTTGGAGATCTATATCAAAAAAGAAGAAGTATGTCCTCTAGTCGAATATCTAAAGAAAAACAAAAGAATATACTACGAACAGTTCAGAATTGCGGTTGCGAATATAGTTCAGTTGATATTGGACTTAGACAAAGAAAGTTTGGAAGAAATTCTGAAGATAGAAGAACCAGAGACTGTAAAAGTTTCGAGCATTCACCTAAGAATAGAGAAATAGAGTTGTCTTTTAACCAACTTTAATTTGCGGATTTGAAAAATTAAAAATTCCGCGAAAACGTTAATACCATCTTCGTTATCTTAACATCATGTCTGAAAGGGTAAGGGATAAGGAACATCATGAAAAGCTTTTCAAGGCTTCGATGAGTCCCATAAGAAGAGATATAGTAGCAGCAATTGGAACGCAAGGAAAGACTTTAGAGGAACTGAAAAAGGAGTTAAATTTAACCGAATTTCAGTTAAAATTCAACCTTGACTGGTTAATTAGAGAGGGATTCGTGAAAGAAGAGGGGGGAAAGCTAAAGTTAACAGAAGATGGGTTAGACCTTCTTAGGGCCTAAGTTGTTATTTCCTCTAGTCTTCCCAGCTCTTCTGCTTTTTTTATTTCCATCATCGTTAAATCCAGAGGGTCTTCTATTCGAATGCGATGCTTTATTGAGAGGATCCTCATTTCTGGAGAGGTGGGGCCGATTGCTGGATCTCCAGGTACTCTGAAAGATACGTCAAAGACAACGAACTCCAGTTCTTCGTTTGGCGAGTAAGCCATAGCTCCCTGCAAGCCAAACATTCCTATTATTCCTGGAGGATACTCCTTTTCACATACCCTTATTAGTTTCTCGGCATAATCGTAGACCATCTCTTGCTTGCTCTCTCTCATTGTAACTCCGAAATGACCGATCTCTTCGTTTTTTATTGGAACGTCTATCTTCAACTGCTCTCTTGCTGGAAGATTTAAGAAGCCTTGGAGATTTACCTGCCTTCGATCGCTAAAGCCGACGAAATCAAAGTCACCAAAAATGTCTTTCAAAGCGTAACAGTGGAAATTCGCATTAAATCTCGCTCCAAGAACAAATTCTTCAATTCTTGCGTTTTTCAATCCTTCTTCTGTTATCACCCCGTCCCTTATTAGCCTTTCTGCTTGTCTATAATAGTCTTCAGGCGAAACTGCATAAAAGAATGCCCTTTCTAGTGGGTTTTTTGCCTGCTGAACTTTGACGATGCAGAGTCTATCTATTTCTTCAGGTGACTTGAATTCTTTTGGAATTCTTATACCCGCTCTTTCCAGCAGATAATACTGGTTTCTTTCTACGTTCCTCTCTTCAGCTTTGAGAAGAAATCTGTTTCCATAAATTGGAACTTCGAACTTCTTTTCAATCCCGTCATAGCCAACGTATACAGCAAAGCTTCTGTTCGGAATGAAGATAACATCTAGATCTAACAGCTTTTGTTGGACTTCTTCGTTTAAAATTTCCTTGAACGAGTTAAGTACGATCACATGATCGTATAAATGTCTATTGTATTTCGTGTAAAGCTTGTCTCTCCCTTTTTGTACCACTATTACGGTTTCAAATCCCCAAGCTTTGGCGGAAGCACCTATCTCTTTTGCAGAATGGGATCCGAATATACCTATTCTGACCATGTTCTATTTTTGTTCTGCTAGATTATTTTTGCTATACTCACGTGCAGATCGTAAAGTCTCCTTGCCGTGTCTTTTAAACACTCCACATCTTTCAGTTTTTCCAGAAATCTACTGGAAATACCTTCTACACCTTTTATCGCTCCGCATATAGCTCCAATTGAATCTGTATCTCCACCAGCATTGATGGCTTTTAGAACGGCCTTTTCAAAATCTGTCTCAGAAAAGACGCAATAAAAAGCCATTGGAACAACGTCGAGTGCTGAAATCGTATTTCCCAGTTTTTCGACCGCATAATCTAGATCTCTGTCTTTCATTTCGAATGCTAGGTTTATTTTATCAGCTAAAAGGCTATCATATTCTTCTACTCTCTCGACTACTTCTGAAAGCATTTCTTCGTTGCTGAACTCGAGGATTTTGCATGCAACTGCTATCGCTACTGCTATTGCTGAAGCAATCGCCGCAGGACTTGTATGCGTCACTCTGGAGGAAATTTCAGCGTATCTTTCAACAAGATTGAAGTTAAAATTATAAACAAGACCTATAGGTGCGACCCTGATTGCCGATCCACATGTATCTGACTCTATTCCCGACTCGTACCATTTTGCTCCTCTTAACAGTCTCATTATCGCCAATCTTGAGGTTGGACCTATTCTCCTGCTGAGGTAAAACCATTTTTTCAGCTTTTCAGCAAAATTTTCCGGATCGAAATAAGAGGTTTCTATTATCGATTCGGCTAACAGGAGAGTCATTTCTGTATCATCTGTCCATTCTCCGGCCTTTAAATCGCCATAGGGAGATGGTAGAAAGTCCCTAACTTCCCCGTATCTTCTCTTTATTTCCTCTCTGCTCATTCCTTCGAGAGGCATTCCCAAGGCGTCACCTATTGCGAGACCAAGAATGCACCCCTCGAAATTCTCTAGCATACTATTATTTCACCAAGCGCTGAAATGCGTTACTTCTACCACCTCTGCTTCTATCGCATCTAAGATGTCTCCAGTCTTCAATTGTATTATCCTTCCGACACCTTTTGGATTTAATTTCAGTCTAACAACTGCAAATTCACTTTCCTCGACGTAATGTGGGGAAGAATAGAAAATGGATTGATGAACGACTTCTTTTCCCTTCACCTCAGCTATCAATCCAATTACGCCCCTTTCAAGATCCCTGATCTTTGAATGGGTCAGGAAAACACAATCTCCCGCGGTGACTTTGAGGGCAGTTGCAACGTTATGGGCGCTCCTAAGTTCAATTGTCCTTATATTCCTCCTTATTATATCCTCAATAATGAGCTTTGCAATGCCGCTGAACACATAACACTTCATATTTTCACCCGTACATCGGAAGCTCTTCCCTCTTCACTTCCTGAACGGCTTGTTCAGCAAGCTTTTGCATCTGGGCTTCTATGAACTCGGCCTCCTGCAATAGTTTGTCAATGCTTATTTTCCAGCCAAATATCTTGTTCATCGCATCTATTACTTTAGCAGCAGCTCTTGGATCTGGATTGAATCCGGGTGTCTCTCCTAATAAAGCTATGCCCGGAAACTTAGTTGCTACACACTCGTTTAAAATACTCCCAGCGATTCCAGAGATGGTGCCACTTCTGAATATTTCCACATGATCTTTGATTTCATTTATCAGCTCCTTTTGCGTAACAGCCCCAAAAACTCTTTTCTTATCCTCGAAAGTCGCAATTCCGGCTAAAGAGTAGACTCTTCTGGCCTCCACCTCTCTCGCCCATTTTACTATTACCTTGCTTATTCCGTATGCTATTTGAGGCATTATGGGTATATCTGAATGTATAAGCAAGAAGTTAAGCTCTTTCGATTCGTAGATCCTTATAGGGGGTAGAACGACTCCTTCATAAAGCGACGCAATAGGGGGCAGAAGTTTCGAATCAAGTATTCCGAGATTTTCCAACTTCAGCTCATTTATGAAGTATGCCGTTGCTATTGTTCCTACCAGTCCAATACCTGGAAAACTGGTTATAAGTACTGGATTTTTAACCGAAGGTTTCTCTGCGATTATTTCCGTTTCAAACTCCATGAAGTAATATCTCAGCAACATTTTTAAAATTTTTTGCTGTAAGAGAAAGCTCTCGAGACCAGAACACGAAAAGATTAGAATTTATAGCATGCTGATAAATAAAAGTTTAGTTTCTGACCTCTTCTCCGTCTTAAAGGGTGAATGTCGCTGCCAGAGCAGGGAGGTTTGGGATTACATCTCCCCGTTTTCGGGAGTTAGTCCCTGGTCATTCTTGGCCAATTACCCCTATTCAGGACTCGGGGTTATGAGGTAGGGCATATGACAAATACGGGATTCAATACTGGCATCCCTAAGATTTGCCCCCCTCGAGACACTCTCGGAACACATATAAATGCACACCTTATGAGCCTTTCTATCCATAAATTGGTGAGGTTTTCGGTTGTAAATAAAGCTCTCGGACACTTCAGCTAGTTCGCTGACCTCCTCCCCGCCCTGAAAGGGCGGTTCATAGGTTCCCCGCATCTGTTCGGGAATACATCTGTCATCTGCGGGGCAGTCGGGGCGGTCAGAGATCCCCCAGAAAGGTTCAGCAACCCTAAAGCCCTCTTCTCAATGTTCAAGACTGCTATCCTGTCCCTGTCCTCCTCCAGGCCACATCTAGGGCACTTGAGCCGTCTGTAGCTGTTCTCCCTCAGTCTAGAACTGCAGCTGGGACAGATGGACGACGTTTGCTCGGGCTCTACTGGGATTATTGGGACTCCTAGCTTCTCGCACCGCCAGAATGAGAGTTTCCTGTAGCTCAGGATGAGAAGGGCGACTTTATGATCCCCCGGCAGTTCTCTAAGCCTCTCTATTAGGCCCGTGAGATCTTCTCTGGCGACCGCGTACTGATGCTTGGCAAGCTCTGCTATCTCGCGCGAGACCTTCTTCGCCCAGTCTTCTATGATATTGCGGGCTTTTCTGTGGAGATGCCCGATTCCCCTCAGAATACCTTTTCTCCTCCGCCATGCGTTGTACTTGCTAAAGGAATACTTCTGCTGCAGCTTTTCAGCGAGTTTTTTGTAATGAAGGGCCCTATCTATAGCGGTCTCCCTCCTCTCCTCTACCGCGCTATTACCAAAGACGACCTCTTTCTCGTTAACATCTACTGCTACAACGCCTTTTGGAGTGTACTTTGGAGGTTTTGGAATCTGCTTTGTAATCATCAGGAAAAATTCACCGTTCCTGTAAACCAGCCTTGCTTCCCTGTTGGGATAGCTGTCGTATCTTCTATCCCAGCCGGTGATTTCGAGCTTAAGGCCTCCTGAAAGCTCAATGCAACAATCTTCGACTCTGTAGCTGTATCCTTGGGTTAGCCAGAGCTTCAGGGTTTTTGCCTTTGGAATTTTTCCTCTCTTCGGATTTCTCAGCTAGGATTTTGCAACCGCGATTGCTTCCCTGTAGCAGTCCTGAGCAACTTTAGAAGGAAGACCATACCTCTCCTTCAGAACGCTGTACAGCAGTTTATGGGCTCTGCCGAGGCTTAATGCTCTGTTCTCTATAACAACTTCTATAGCGTAGTTCAGCGCTTCTCTGTACCTCTTCATCAGGCTGATTAGCTCTTCGCCCGATTCGGGCTCGGGGCTAACCTTCATCCTAACAGTTAAGGTTAGCGCTCCCTCACCGCCCGATGGCATACTCAGCCCTTTCCAAACTATGTTCAGGCTGGACTTCTTTCTGCAAGGGGACATCCCTCAGATTATTTGGACATTCTATTCAGACTTTCTATTTATTTAAGCTTTTCTATTCCGCTGGGCTCAGATTAAACGGCGGTTTGTGGAGGGGGGCCTAAATACGCTCCATGCATACACTGTGCCCAAACATATGTTTATAATGCACCCGGCAACAACAAATATCCAATGGTTTGGTACTTTTTTCTCTGTCATACTTTGAAATTTACATGTTTGTATATAAAGTTTTGTTTTTGAATAACTAATTATTAACTAAGAAAATAAAATCTAAAAATATATCTAAACCTTATTTTCACGAATATTTATTTTGTTAAGATAAATTAAGAAAAATATTCAAAATTATTTATCTGAAGCGCAGATTAAGCATAACCTTATAAATTGCACGAGATGCTCTTTG